>JAEIGA010005171.1_pt1 | contig 20028 bp, 26 predicted proteins | sample 9270691 | NCBI WGS metagenome assembly JAEIGA01 (sample SAMN17057246, study PRJNA624740) | gut metagenome | biome: biome; isolation source: fecal sample | host: Bos grunniens | place: China: Xizang | collected 2019 | reverse complement strand
GAGACCATACACACACGAAATTCCCCAAAATACGTTAACGATATTTCGTTAACCGCCCTCACAAATTGTTCACAAATTATTCACACCTTGTTCATACTTTGTTCACATTTATGCTGTATACTTATATCATAAGGTTGAGAGAGGGAACGACCTACAGATAACATCATGGCGATGAAAACAAGTAGAAAAAAGTACTTGACAACCTTAGCAACAAAGTAGTATAATAGATATAGAAAAGAGGTGATAAACATGATAACAGAAAACATAATAAACTTATACTTGACATATTACAAAGGATGTGATATTATAATAGAGGATAGAAAAGCACGTATACATGATAACCTGCTTAACAATGATTTTTACATCCATAGCTTCAGAGCTGATGAATGGATACGAGCATTTAAAGATATAGGGGCACTCAGAGCATGCTGTCTATGAGTTGTGACATGGTGCACCAGTGTTGGTGCATCACACACAGCTTAGAGCTGTAGAAAAGAGGGTAAAAATATGAAAACAATGGTAGTTAATGGTAGAACTTTTGAGATTACAAAACCTAGTACTTCACCTTTGAAGCCTTGGGGTGGTTTCAAGTCAATATATGAAGCATATAAAAAGCCATCCTCAACTAAAGTACAAATATACGAAGATTGGGAACGATGGTTTTCTGAGTGTGATACTTTAGCATCAGGTGTGATTGCATCATCTAGTAACTTTTACACTCATGGTGGTATAGTAAGGCTATGTGGTAACAAGCTCTACAATGTTCGTATAACATACGCACACAATTATATATCGGAAATACTTTGATGTGATACCTGCATCAAGCACTACCTTGGTGCAGGGATTGACACCAAAGTGTCAAGAAAAGGAGACAGCACCATGAAAATTTCAAGACGTATAGAGGTGAAGCCTGCTGATTATGAAGCAGTCCACACCCACCTCAGAAACAAGTTTATCCCTCATAGCACAATTTGGGATAATGAACACCAAGTATTCATATTTGAATACACTTTGATGGAGAGCTACACTGAGTCAGTTCTTAATGACCTGCACGAATTGCAGGAAACTGAAACATCGTATGAGCATAAAGACTCACTCAATTTCGCTATATCAGCTATCAAAACTCTTATAGATATGGGGGTGATAAAATAATGGATATACGCAATGAAGAGTTTGTATACGTACTGGGTCTTAATTGCCACGAAGACGGCAATGCTTATCAAGACGAAAAACATTATGTTGAATTGCCATACGCATTTACAGTTGCTTTAGATGTTCTCACTCGTTGCGACCACGTGTGTATAACTGATTATGAAACGTATGATGCTCAAGCTCATGACTATTTATCATTAGCACCTTACAGTATCAACATATCTAAAGGCATAAATGCTTAAGGTGTAAAATGACAGAATATGAACGTGCAATATACACTAACCATAATCTTCAGCACCAGTCACAGTTTATGCCAACTGGCAACTTGTATGCTTCAATAAATGAGAGCAGGCAATTCCAAAATGACACACGTGTCATAAATGCTATTAATCATGACAGCATTATATGTTCACAAAATGTTAACAATTTAAAGTCTTGATTTAACCATAGCGATATGCTATACTAATAATTGTCAAGGGAACGGCACAAACCAACTACATCAAGCTAGTGCCTAGTGGCTTGCCCTTATTCCTCTTATATAGGATAAGCAACGCAGTATTAATAAACCCCTCCTGCGTTGCGCATGAACTAGTCGGCTCACAACTCTCACCCCTCTTGAGTTGTTAATGGTTCAACTCCATTATAGTTCACTCGTAGCAATAACGCTACAATAAACAATCACACAAGCCAAAGAAAAGGAGACAAAAATTATGGCAAAAATGGTAACACGTACAGTAATTGGAACAAAGGCAACAGTAAAAACAATCGAACTCAGCACAGACAAAATCATCACAAGAGAAGTTATGCTCTCCAAGACTTTTGATGATGGAGCTATTGACAAGGTGAAGAGAGCTGTTGAAAAGGTTGTAAACGTTCAGTTCCCTACAGAAGCAGTAGTAGCTGTTCTCTCTTTTACTAAGGATGAAAAGCTCTATGGTGTTGACGAGTCAGTATTTATGGCACACGCTGTTGAACTTGACAAAGAAACACGTAAACCGCTCAACGTACCTGCTGATGGGTCAGAGCAGGAAAGTACAGAGGTATAATCCTCTGTACTATGTTTCACAAATTGGTGGACACCTCACAACGTTTCACGTGAAACATAATAACCGACTAATGGTAAACAAATTATCACACTAACAACAAAGGAGAAAAAATTAAAATGTCAAAAGCAAAAGATATAACAACATCAAACTACAGCGCCACAATCGTAGAAACATCAAGAGAACTAACAGCACGTGAAAAGGTTATGTACAAGGACACACAGAATGCATCATCACTTCTCGATATGGCAGAGCAGGCAAGAGAAGCAGGTGCAAAGGCAATTATTGACAACATTAAAGACTATGTAGTCATTGATGTTCACAATGAAAAGTCTGATGATGTAGATTATAAGAACTATCTTGTAATAGATGGTGATGGAAATAAGTACGTAACTGGCTCTCAGAGCTTTTGGAACAGTTTCATGGATATTTATAATGAAATGAAGAATGAGTCTGAACCTTGGGGCATTCAGCTTAACCTGCTTGACTCTAAGAATTACAAAGGCAAGAGCATCCTCACCTGTTCACTTATCTAAATTGTAACTGATAACACTACAAATTGTTAAACAGAAACACCCATTAAGACATAAGCTCATTAACCCACCATCTACATAAAACTAGGTGGTGGGTATTTTCAATTAAAGGAGATTAATGTATGAAACCTATAACATGGCTATTGTTAATATTAACTAACTTATTAGCAATATGGTGGTGTATAGAGAATAACAAAAGATAAAAGGAGATAGAACCATGAGTGATTTTAAATTTGATGTACTGGAAGAACAGATACGGACTTATGGCGAAGAACTAAAAAGTGTTAATAAAAAAGGAGAAATTTATATTATGGCTGATGGTACGCATGTATCTATATGGAGAGGAAAAAAGAACCAAACAAACACCATCATATTTACTAAGTAATGTTTCACGTGAAACATAGATAAGGGGTGAACTATGGCAAGGAAGAAAAGAAGTAAAGCGTCAATAGCTAAACAATGGTATGAAACCTATAGAAAAGCATTAGAATACTATAATATCAAAGTAAAAGTGTTAAAGAGACCAACACAAAAATCCGTACAGAGACTCAAAACACAATGGCAGGGTATAACCAAACAGTTACGTAAAAAGGGATATATTGATTTACCAAACGTATATCAAGCATCTAAGTATGTACGTGAGCAGGAAACAAGACCACCACAAGAAGAACTCGAACCTCTTAACTATGAGGAGCGTGGTGAGCAGGAAGAAATGAAACAGTTTTTTGACAGCCGTATAGACGAGATTAAAGATATTATAAATCGAATGGGTTCTAACTTTGATGAATTAAAGTCGGTGTCACAAAGAAGCTCAATACAGTTATCTGAAAGTAAACGTTATATTATACAACTAATAGACTACGCAATAAACAAAACATCATCAGAGGAAGTAGCAGAGGTATTATACAATAGTGCTTTAATGGATAGAGCGCAGTCATACGAACTATTGGAAAGTGGCGGAGAAGATGCACAGCAAAATATTGCCAATTTCTTTACATTTATATATGATGAATTACCTAGTGCAATAGCATCAATCACTCAGCACATATTAAGTAAATATTAAGAGGGGCATAATGAGAACATACATAGCTGACTTAGAGACTACAGTTTATGAAGACCAAACAGAAACAGAAGCATGGGCATCAGCACTTGTAGATATACAATTACCAACAGAACCACAAAGTGTAATAATACATCACAGCCTACAAGAAACACTTGATTATTTAGTATTGCAAAATGAAGATGCGACTCTTTACTATCATAATCTTAAGTTTGATGGTCAGTTTTGGCTCTCATTCCTGCTAACTAAATTGAACTTCACACAAGGGTTAGATTACTTATCACCTACAGAAGTTTGCATGAAGAACAGCAAGAAGCTTAATAATAATGAAGTTGTATATATTATATCTGATATGGGTCAATGGTACACAATTACATTCAAATATAAGAACCATACTTATACTCTTAAAGACTCACTTAAATTAATACCATTATCAGTAAAGGCTATAGGTAAAGCATACAAAACTAAATATCAAAAACTTGATATGGAGTATAAGGGTAAACGTTATGCAGGTTGTACCATTACAAAAGAAGAACAAGCATATATAGCGAATGATGTTTTAATACCTAAAGAAGCATTACAGATTATGTTTTCAGAGGGACATACTGACTTAACCATAGGCTCATGTTGTCTTAAAGAATACAAGCGCATCATGGGTAAGTATGATTATGAAACATTCTTTCCTAGATTAGATACTATAGCGTTAGATGAAACCATTTATGGAGCATCAACAGTAGATGCATACATACGTAAATCGTATAAAGGTGGTTGGTGCTATAGAGTAGATGGTGAGGAACGTATCAAGTGTAAAAATGGCATAACAGCAGATGTAAACAGCTTATATCCATCAATGATGCATTCACAAAGCGGAAACTATTACCCAGTGTGTAAACCTAAGTTTTGGAGTGGTAATTATATACCTGATGAAGCAACTATTAACCATCGTTATTATTTTATTCGTTTTCGTACTCGTTTCTATCTCAAAAAGAATAAGCTACCATTTATTCAGATTAAGGGTAATAAACTATACAAGTCAACTATGATGCTTAAAACCTCTGACGTATACTTACCTGCACAAGATAAATATGTACGAACATGGGTAGATAAAGATGGGTTTGAACATGATACAATTGTTGAATTAACAATGACATGTACAGATTTTAATCTAATGCTTGAGCATTATGAACTTAAAGACTTTGAAATTCTTGATGGTTGTTATTTTCGTACAGAAATAGGAATTTTTGATGAATATATAAATAAGTATAAGGAGATAAAGATGAACAGTAAAGGTGGTAAACGTCAGATAGCAAAATTATTTCTTAATAACCTCTATGGCAAAATGGCAACATCTACAATATCATCATTCAAGTATGCTACAGTAGATGACCAAGAGATAGTACATTATAGTATTCAAGAAGCTGAGGATAAGAAACCAGTTTATATAGCTGTTGGTTCGGCTATAACCTCATACTCTCGTAATTTCACAATACGAGCAGCTCAAGCAAACTACTATGGCGCTAATAAGCGTGGTTTCAGATATGCTGATACGGACTCTATACATTGCGACCTTGATGCTTCAGAGATAAAAGGTATACGTGTTGATGATAATGATTTTTGTGCTTGGAAACTTGAAGCATTTTGGGATGAAGCCATATTTATACGACAAAAGACATACGTTGAACACGTAACGCATGAAGATAGCAAACCAATAGAACACCCTTATTATAACATTAAATGCGCAGGAATGCCTGAGAAATGCAAACAGTTATTCATCAAGTCAATGGAACATTCTATTAAAGATTTAGACAAGTATACAAAAGAAGAACAATTATTCTTAAAAACACAGCGTACTATAGATGACTTCACTTATGGTCTTACTATACCAGGCAAGTTATTACCACGTGTAATTAAAGGTGGTGTTATACTTGAAGATACATATTTCACAATGTTAAAGTAAAGGAGAATATTAACAATGGCAAACAAATTAGAAAAACACAAAGACCAAATTATTAACATCGAATTAAAGAGTGGTACTACACCAGTTCTACACTACACAGACGCAACCTTATCAATTGATAGCAGTATTGGTTGTTATGTAGTTGAAGCAATAGTACAATTACCAGTATCAGAGGAAGAGAACGCTGAGAAAAAATACTTTCATTTAGTTGAGCGCTTACCATTCGACTCAGTTCTACGTATCTATACATTAAATGAAAGTAGATAATTAGAATGTAAAAGGGATAGGCTTAGAACCTATCCCTTTTCAGTATTCATAACATAACACTTTTGACAGCCGAACGCAACCTCGGAAACCTGCGTGAGCCATATCCCTATGGTGCTACCTCACAACAGTCAATTCTCTTGAGTTATGCGAATACTCACTTATATAAATCAAATTTCAATAAGGTGAAGAACACGCTTTTACACTCTTGGTTCTTAAAACGCACCTTACCTTTAAGAAAATAACTCTTTAAAGTAAAGAATAAAAAGTCAGCAGTTGTAAGTAACTCATATCCTTCATTTTGTTCGTTAGGAACAATTGTAAATTTAATCTTATATGTTTCATCAGCAGAATTATCAATATACAATATACCCCTATCAATAAAATTTCTTATAGCATAATGCTTACCATCCATGAGTACAGTAGCAATATAGTCACTCTTACCTTGCATTTTTTCTATAAGACATGCTTTATCTAATAGATATACATTCTCACTGGCATACTGCACATATTTAGCACCTGCAAAAGCTCTATTAAATGCGCTCTCAGTTTGTTTCTTAGATACTTCATCATAAAAACCTTGTTCAAGTACCCAACCATCACCCCTAAGATATCTTGTTTCTTTTTGTAATCGGTCAGCGATATTCATAGCCATATAATAAGGATTGATTATACTTACTGCATTACTTATCATATATACAGGCATATACTTAACCTGCTCACCGCCACCTCTAGCAATAGATGTGTGTATACTCAATAGTTTTTCTACTTCATTAGGGCAATAGTGATTAGTTTCACTCTGAAATTCATCAAATAACATAGCACTTGCATCAGCAAAGAGATGGGAATATTTCTTTAACTGGTCAGCGAAATTAAGTGATATACAATAACCGCATGATTTTTCATTGAGAAACAGCTCAACGAAAATACCATTAGCGTGTTTCTTTTCAGTCATTTCATCACCCTTAAAGAATAAGTTGCCAATCTCTTTAAAGAATTTGGGTGCGCATTCAGTAAGTTCATAATTAAAACGATAAATTAATATAAATTTATCACCATTCTTTTTGAACCTATTAACAAGCATTTTATTGAAATATGTTGTCTTACCTGCACTACGATTAGATGTACTCATGTATATCTCTGGTTTTTGTCCATTTATATCCATGAGCGATAATAGTTTTGTACCATCATAATATTTACTCATATTAATGTTCTCCGTTTCTGTTTGTGTTGTTCCCATTGTTTATAGCTCTATGATTATTTCTAAATCAATCTTACCATAATTGACTTGACAAGTCAATAAAAATATGCTATGGTGAAGATGTAAATCGGAGGTAAGAGCTTATGTCTAATAATAATAAGAAAAGAACGCGTGTAAGGGTAGATACTAGCAAAATGATATTACTATGCCTCCTAGTAGTATTAGCTATACTTCTACCCTTTACTATAGTATTAGCATTCCTCAGAATGGAAGAGCCAATAATTAGATATACTGAGGGTTCATTTGCATTAACTTCTATATCAGTTGGCTTTTATTACTGGAAAGCTAAAGCTGAGAACCTGCATAAGTATAAGCAGGACAATAAGATAACAATGAATGGAGAAGAATTATGAGAAATATTATAACAAAGTTAACATCAAGAAAATTTCTTTTTGCAGTAGCAGTATTCATCGTAGCATTAACAGGTGTAAATGATAGCACTATTTCAATCATTATGGTAACAGTAACAGCAGTAGCTTATATGTTCAGCGAAGCTATAGTTGATAAGGCTAGAGCTATTAAGCGTATAATGAATGATACAGCAACAGTTACTAAGGTTTTTGACAATATAGGAGAAAATAACGATGTTGTTGAGCAGTAATGGTGCTAATTTTATTAAGAAGTATGAGGATTGCAGGCTTAAAGCTTACAAGGCTGATAAAAGTGAACGTTTTTACACTATTGGTTATGGACATAATAATGCTGATGTACATAAAGATATGACCATTTCCAAGGACGAAGCTGATGCGCTCTTTGACAAGGATTGTCTTAAATATGTAAGCGCAGTTAATAGACTTGGTTTAACCATTAATCAAAATCAGTTTGATGCACTTGTATCATTCACCTTTAATTGTGGGCAGGCAAACCTGCATACTCTTGTTCGGAATAGAACACTTAATCAGATTGCTGATGCGTTACTTCTATATAATAAATGTAATGGTAAAGTATTGGCAGGTTTAACAAACAGACGTAAGGCGGAACGTGAGCTATTCTTAAAGGATAGCCACGCTTCCGCAAGTAATGACTTATACGCTATAGCATTAGAGGTAATTGATGGTAAATGGGGTAATGGTTCATCACGAAAAGATAAACTTACATCAGCAGGATATGATTATAAAGCTGTTCAGCGTGAGGTTAATAAAATATTAGGTAAATAATATGGCAACAGTTAGCGACCAAGATATATGGAACTTCTTTTTAAACTTGTTTGGTGGAAATGAATACGCTACAGCAGGTGCGTGTGGCAATATGAAATATGAAAGTGGTCTACGTACAGATAATTGTGAAGACAAATTTAACGATAGACAGAACCTTACCGACCAACAAGTTACTGATTTAATCAATAACGGAACATGGAACTTAAACCATTTCTTATATGGTAGTAACACAGCTACATCACCTATAAGTGGATGGTGGGTAAACAGATATGGTTGGGGTTATGGATTATCACAATGGACTGATACTGAAAGACGCACTATATTATGGAACAGAACAAGAAGTCAAGGATTAGGCATTGATGATGTAGATGCACAATTACAATATGTTAAATGGGAATTTACAGAGGGTAGATGGGCAGGTGTACGTGATACATTAATGAGTTGTACATCGGTAGAGGATGCTACACGTATCTATTGTCTACAGTATGAGGGTGGCACATGGAAGACAACACGTTTAACATACGCTAATGACTTCTATAATAATTTCGCAGGTTCCGGTACTGGTTATCAAATACGTTTACACGCAGAGGGTAATTGCCGTCCATTTGCAACATTACATCTTAATGATGGTATTGACCAACAAATATTTTATGCTGAAGCAGGTGTAGATGTATTCATACACGCTAATGTCGGTGAAGGTGATTACTTCACATTATGGACTGTTGATAGTGGGGGTGTTACAATAGATACAGTAACTAGCGCAAATACATTCTTCACTATGCATGCCAATGTTGTTGATATAACAGCTCATGCTACTGGTACAACACCACCGCCTACACCATATCCACCAGTTCCGCCAACACCAATATTAAACCCTAAAAAACAAAAACATCATATGCCAATATGGATGTATCCAATGTTAAGATAAGGAGAATAAAATGGCAAAGAAAACACGAGATGAAATAATGACAGCCGTAAAAGATATAATAGGAGATAGGAACGATGATACAACACTTTCATTCTTGGAAGATTTAAGTGATACCATTTCAGAGGGAGAGAACCTTGACTATAAACAAAGGTACGAAGAACAGCTCGAAGCCAATAAAACTTTAGAGGAAACTTGGCGGAAGAAATATACAGAGCGTTTTTTCTCTCCTAATGCTTCCCATAATGACCTAAACGAAAACAATCCCGCAAACACAGACAAAGATAAGTCATCTGATACTGATGAAGATGACAAACTGGAACATGCTAACAAGGTTACAATTAATGACCTATTTAAAGAAAAGGAGAATTGATATGCCTACAAGACCAAGTAGAGTTACGCTTGATACTAATGTCCTTAATGTACTGAATGCAATACGTAACAACGCATCAAATAACTATCGTGATTATGTACCGCCGATTACAGATACCTCAGATATCCGTAAGATTGGCACAATAATTATGGACAATGTGGCTTTACAGAACGAGTTCCTTACTGCTTTAGTTAATCGCATTGGAAGAGTCATCATTGCTACACGTATGTATCAGAACCCTTGGGCAAGATTTAAAGAGGGATACCTTGAATATGGTGAGACTGTTGAAGAAATTTTCACCAACATAGCTAAACCTTATGAGTATTCGTTTGACAGCGAGAATGAGACTCGTTTTGCTAAGAAGAGACTACCTGATGTACGTGCAGCTTTTCATGTAATGAACTATCGCAAGTTCTATCCCACAACTGTAACAGACAAACAGCTCAGACAGGCTTTTCTTTCAAGTGATGGTGTTAGTCAGCTTATTTCTGATATTGTTAACAGTATTTATACTGGCGCTAATTATGATGAATTTATCACCATGAAATACCTGCTTGCTAGAAATATTCTTAACAGCAGAATGTATCCTATCGAAGTATCTCCCGTAAGTGCTGACAATGCTAAGGCTATTATCACAGAGGTTAAGGCTACTGCTAATATCCTTGAGTTTCCTAGCACTAAGTACAACCCTGCAGGGGTATTTCAGCATACTCCTAAGGAAGAACAGATGATTATTGTTAACGCTAAGTTTGATGCAATCATGGACGTTAACGTTCTTGCATCAGCGTTCAATATGGAAAAGGCTCAGTTTATGGGTCAGAGAATACTTATTGATAGCTTCGGTTCACTTGATAACGATAGACTGGCTATCCTCTTTGCTGATGACCCTAATTATGTTCCTATCACTACAGCTGAAGCTGAAGCTCTTGATGCACTTCCTATGGTTGTTGTCGGTGCGAAGTTTTGGAGAGTCTTTGATAACCTCAATGAGTTTACAGAGTTTTACAATCCCGAACAGCTGTACTGGAATTATTTCTATCATCAGTGGAAGACATTCAGCACATCACCTTTCGAGAATGCTATCGTATACGTACCTGAAGCACCGGAAGTTGTTAGTGTAGAGGTAACTCCTGCAACAGCAACAGTCGCAGCTGGTGCTAGTCTTTCACTAACTACTGTTGTAACTGTGAAGGGATTTGCACCTCAGACTGTGACATATACTTCTGATACTGAGGGTGTAACAGTTACAGAGGGTGGTGTTGTGCAGGTTGATGCAGGTGTAAGTGGTACTGTTACCATTACTATTGCGTCTACTTATGACCCAACTGTTACTGACACAGTTACCCTTACTGTTGCTTAATTAAAAATTGCCATAATTTTTGAGGGTGTACTCATTAAGGGTACACCCTATATACATGAAAGGAGAAAGGATGGCTTATATTACACCTAATGGAGTTATCACCTTATATAAAGGGATAAACCTTAATAATGAATATACGCACACCTTGTATTTTGCCAGTCAAAGTGCTAGAGATACATTCTTTAATAATTATCCAAGCGCTAAGAAAATAACTTTTAATGCTCAGAGTTATACACGTGTTAATAAAGAAACTGTAAAAGTCCATGTTAATGCTGAAACAGTTCAAGATGTGACATATATGAAGTTTAATAATCGTGGTGGTATGAATTATTATGCTTTTGTAATTGGTATAAATTATATAAACGAAAATACTACCGAGATTGTTTACGAGATTGATATAATGCAAACATGGTTCTTTAAGCAGGATTGTGGTATTAACCCTTGTTATATTAAGCGTATGCATATTTTAACAAGCGAAGACTCACTTAAAAACAATCTTGAACCTGAACCAGTAGGTAGTGACTTGTATAGGTTTGATGATGTCACACCTGATAACGCAGGCAGTTTTGGTGGCTATAATGTAGTTATCAATACTACTGATGAAGTTACAAATGTCAATGATATGGTTAAAGATGGTGTATTATGCGGTAGTAGATATTGGAGTTCTCCAATAGCTAACCATCTTGGCGATATAGCTAGACATATAAATGAGTCTTTAGGTGGTTGGGATAAGAATGAGCAAAAAGCTGATATAACTGATATTTACATGTTTCCATCTAAATTCGTTACACAGAATACTGAAACCTACCATGTACCATTTAAACGTGAAGATGCTTCCCATAGCTTTAATTACCCAGTAAGAAATAAGAAAATGTATACTTATCCGTATTCATTTTTATTCGCTACTACAAAGGGTGGTTCTGCAACACAGTATAAGTGGGAGAGCTTTGATGAAAATATCAGCACAGACCCTACTGGTGCTGAATTCAGAGTTGTTGCAAATTCAACTGGTGGTGGTTCAGTAATATGTTATCCAAAGGACTATGAGGGCATAACAGACCATACCGATAATAAACTTTTATGCTGTGACTTTCCTAAATGCTCGTGGGCATTAGATGCTTATCAGGCATTTGTAGCTAGTGGTGGACAAACTAAAGTAAATGCTCAATGGAAGATTGATACTCTAGGTATAATAAATAGTGGCATTGAAACTGTAGAAACTGGACTTGGTGCTATACAGTCTTACAAAAATAGTCTTCAATTTGCAGGCATGACTGCTATATCTTGGCTGGCAGGAAGTGCTAGTGGTATGGGCAAATCATACGCACTTGCTAAAGACCAACAAGCTAATATGTTTAAACAATTATCTGATACAGTTCAGCAGGGTATATCTACATATGCTCAGTATTCCGAAGCTAAGAACAAAAAAGACTTTGCCTTTGCTGATGCCAAGTATGCACCTAATATACTGGTTGGGTCACAAATACCTAACATAGCTGTTGGTGATGGTCAACTAGGGTTCTACTTCTTTAATGCACACATTGAACCGCATGAAGCTGTCCGTATTGATAACTTCCTTACTATGTTTGGATATGCTATCAATAATGTAGCAACACCGCGTTTAACTGGACGTTCTCATTGGAATTTTATTCAAACCCAAGGCGCTCAGATTTTTGGCGATATGCCTGCATCTTCAAAAACGGCTATAGCTAGAATATTTGATGGTGGCATCTTTATGTGGAATAGTAATGGAAATGCTGAAACAGTTAATGCTAATATTGGTAACTTCTTAGTACAGCAGGTAAGTACTGCATATGGAACACAAATAGTTAATGATTAAAGGAGAACGATTATGCCGAGAAATAAAATGCCTAAGAATATATGTGGAGCGAAGCATGATTATCAGTTTTGGGATAGTGAAAATAAGAATGCACTCACACATCAGTTTTACTTAGCAAGACTCTCAGAGTTGGCTATGTCAATGTTTGAATGGAAGAATGTCCCAGACACTATAGATACACGTTTTCTTGAGTACACCTTATTTTATGAGGGAGCTGCGATTTTCTTCAAAGATGAAGACTTAGATATAATAGGTAGGAGTCATACTAATCTGCCCGAAGATATCCTTGTAGAGAATAATGGTAATGAAATGCATAAATATGACACTAATGGTTCATACTTGGCACTTCAAGTGCAGTTAGGTGGAGACCTTGACCCTTACAGAGTGCCACGTTCAAGAACAGCATATTCAGTAGGATATCAATATCCTAACCTTGATGAAAACAATTCCGTAATTATATGGAATAATATGCTCCGTATGCCAGAATACCCTAGAATGATGTTCTATGCTGAAAAGTTATATGAGATTGATAGGACTATAGAGATTAACGTTAAGGCTCAAAAAACACCTATAGCTATACTCTGTAATGAAAATGAGCGTCTTACCATGAGAAATGTATATGAACAGTATGATGGTAATCAGCCATTCATATTTGGTAGCAAAGACCTTGATTTATCACAGCTTACAGTATTAAAGACTGATGCACCATATGTAGCTGATAAACTACAGACACTTAAAAATGAGATATGGAATGAAGCTCTTACTTGCTTGGGCATTTCTAACCTTAATGTTCAGAAAAAAGAACGCTTGGTTTCAGATGAAGTTACTCGTAATATGGGTGGAACTATAGCTAGTAGACATTCACGTATGGATATGCGTAGGCAGGCATGTGATGATATCAATAAGATGTTTGGTCTTAATATTGAAGTTGAATATAGAGAAGACTTCAGAGAGCAGGATGATGAATTTATGATTGAGGATGAAAGTGGTGAGCATGGTAAAGTTCATTCAATGGCTAGAGACCTAAGAACTAATACACACATAAAGGGGGTAAACGCATGAGTAAATATACAACAGAAGTAAGATTTATCTGTGAAACCTATGCAGGTTTAAATGAGAGTAAAGGTTTTAATGATGTTGATGATATATTGAACCTTGCTTATCCTAAAGTGTTTGATGTTGAGGATATTCCCATTTTTGATACTACCTATAGAGCTGGACTTTTTAAGAAAATTCTGCTACACTATTATACAAGAGAGATAGGGTTTGAAACTGTTGGCTTATGGAAGTTAAAACTCAATCAGAAAATGAAAGAGATAATGCCCTATTATAATCAACTTTATGAGTCTACTCTCCTTGAATATAACCCTTTACAGAATGTTGACAATACACATACGCACATGGGTGAGTATGAAGATGAAAAGAATGAGCATAGCACTACCGCGGATAGTGGTACTATAGATGATAATGGTACACAAGATGTTATGCTCAGACACAAAGAGTCAAGGCATGAAGCTGACAGAGATACAAAAGTTAATCGCTTAGATACGTCACATACTGGTAGTACTTGGACAACATTTAGTGATACACCACAAGGAGCATTGGACGGAGTGCGCAATGAGAATTACCTCACAAATGCTACTCACGTTGAAGATGACCCCTCACATGTGGATACCAATACCAACGTAACTATGACAGGTGATGATACGTTGGAATATAACAAAAATAACAAAAACGATGACGATTACAAAGACAGTACTGATACCAATAATACTAGAACAATCAATACGCAACAGATTTATAACAAAGACACAGACCATGCGGAAGGCACAGACAAATACACAAACAAGGAATATGGGAAGATTGGTACAGAAACGTATCAAGAAATGGTTATGAAGTATAGGGAGACGTTCCTTAATATAGATATGATGATTATTAAGGACTTGTCTGATTTATTTATGAAAGTATGGTGATGAAATGGCATACATTGATGTTGGTAAGATAGAAACTATCAGATTTATGTGTCATAAGATATTACCGCTTGTGTATGATGAAAGTTTATCATACTACGAGACACTTTGCAAGGTTTCAAATAAACTCAATGAAACCATCGAAGCAACTAATCAGCTTAATGAGAATGTTGACTCATTCAGTAGTGCAATCAACTCACTTAATAGCAGAGTGACACAGATAGCTACAGAGATGAATACCTTTGAAGCTAACCTTACTGCTAGGTTTAATGAGCTTGAAGCCAGACTTAATAATGAGGTAGATACAAGGCTCGATGCTGTTGATGCTAAAATGGATGAACTTGACCATAAGGTTGACCTTGCTATTGCATCTATAGATATCGCAAAGCGTGAAATGAAAGATTATATTGAGAGTGAAATTGAAACATTGACTCGGTTAGTCAATAATTCAATTGCGGATGCTCTCCATATACTCGACCAACGCATGAAAGATTTTGAGTTCTCGATGCAGGTGTATATCAAGGCACAGTTGCAGGCTTACCTAGACCAAATACCTGAGATTGAAAACGTAATCGTTTTTGACCCGGTAGAGGGTAAGCTTGCACCCATACAAGATGTTATAGACCATCTTTATTGGGATACGCACGTAAATGCTCTTGATTGTTTCGAGTTCGACCATTTAGGTCTTACTTGTGAACAGCTTGATAATTTCATGGTGCATAGTATTCCTAGAGGTCTTAGTGTATGGGAATGGATGAACAAGGCTAGACTTTGGGTGTGGACTGACCCTAAGATTAAAATGAGAGAGTATACTACTGGTAAACATGTTCTTACTCGTAGGAATGTTGATATCAATAATATGCTTCTCAAATATAGTGGTACTTACACAGCTAAAGAATTTGATAGTCTTAATGAAGTAGTAAGCGACTTCGATGCATTAGAAGTGACAGCTTATAACTTTGATTGGCATTCAAATACTACTGTTGTACACGATTGAGAATAGGAGAGTGTTATGTATACAAATAAGACTGAACATTATCAGTTTCCTCAGTACGTGGCTACAGACTTCCCTAGCATTCTGGTTGACGTTAATCAGACCTATGCAAAGATTGACGAGCTGTTATATCAGTTAGAAACTCAGAGTGGTGGGAGTAGTGAGACTATTCATCATATGGAAACTGAGATTAACAACCTTAAAAATAGTGTTAATGCTATTGAAAGTGTTGTTGCAACATTGACAGCAGATGTTGATACCCTTAAAGGACAAATGAATAATGATACAGATGGTGTTATCAAACAGCTATCTAGTATCGCTAATTCTATAACCGACCTTAATCGTAGGGTAACAGCTCTTGAACATTAAGAGAGGAGAATGATATGAGTTATAGTAGAACCACTGAACATTATAATCTTCCTCAGTATGATGATAATGATGTTTTAAGTGTACTCACCGATTTGAATGAAACATTCGAGCATCTTGACGATGTTCTCTATGAGCAGGGTGAGAATATGGCTAGTATTGAGAGAGGAAATGCTCAGATACAGGCTGAAATGGTTGAGATAAGGCAGGAGAATGCTTCAATTCAGTTACAGATTACTGATATGCAGGCTATTGAAAGACAGCACAGCGACAGACTGGATGGTTTAGATGTTGCTGTTAGCGCTATCAGTGGTGCTAGTGAGAGCGGTAGCATACCTAGTTGGAGAGACCCGACTTCTAGCGATTTTGATGAAGCTAGATATAGGAGCTATATTCAGAATTATAATAAAGCTACAGCTGTTGATAGCGTATATCCGATAGGTATTATTGTTGCATTCGCTAATACTACCGACCCTAATGTTGCTTTTGCTAGTCAGAGTTCTGACGTTACCTTCGAGCCTACTTTTGTGGCTATGGATGAAGGTAGAGTACTGGTGCAGGGTACTACTGCTAATGTCGGAACTAATAATGGTGTTAGTACTAATGATAAGAGTGCGTCTATTACTGTTAGTGGAAATGTTACCTTGTCTGGTAATACTGGTGGACATGGTCTTGTAGCAGGTGAATTACCTGCCCATACACACACCGCTACACTTCCTGGATATGTTGTTAATTCGCCATCTACTCTGGCTGTAGCATTATTCCAAAGCGGTAATACTGGCGAAACTAATTCTATATCTCAAACTGCTGTTAGTGTTACAGGTGGAGGAAACGGAACAAATACTGGTACAGCGCATACACATAGTATTAGTGGCTCTTATCCTGCTTCTCTTAGTGGTACAGTTTCTTATAATGCTGAATCTCCTGCAACGTATGTACGTTATTGGAAGAGAACAGCGTAATATTATAGGGGTGTGAGGATAAACCTTGCACCCTTGAAAGGAGATAAGTATATGAGTATCATAAAACATACGTCTAATTTGCTTCTTACTCTTTTTGAGACCGATGCACAGTTACCTACTTATCTTATGTATTATACTTCTGATATGAGCAAGATTGATAATGGATGGAAAAACCATGAATTAAGGCTTGTACAAATCGAAGACGTAATATCAACAGTTTCTACTGCTAATATTACCGACCTACAAAGCAGAATGAGTGCCCTTGAAAATAAGGTTACTGCTAATGCTGAACAGATACATGAGATAAACGATAATATATCAACCATCATAGTACGTCTTAATAACCATGATAATGCTATTGTCGATATTAATAACAGAATATCAGCACTTGATGGTAGAGTTGGTTCGCTTGAAACGTGTTGCGTTACTGTGCAGGATAACCTTAATGCACTTGATATCAGAGTTAGTAAAAATACTGGTGATATTAGAGATATTATTGTTCGAATGGATAGAGCTGAAGCTAATATCCTTGGTAACAGTGAAGATATAAGAATATTGTCAGCGCAGGTTAGTACTAATGCACACAATATTGATGAATTGACACATGCATTGGATGACTTAGACCCAGCCAGTCAGCTTGAAATTGTAAGACAGGTGGCACAGAATACTGCGGACATTGATAGTTTGAAAACTATTACGCAGAGTCATACTACTGTTCTTGATGGCTATGCTGTTAGGTTTACGAATGATGAACTTAGAATAACAGCTCTTGAGAATAGAATGACTGATATTGAGAATGCTATCGAGCAGATATCTGACTGGCAGGATACTATTGATGCTTTGAGTGCTGATGTTAGTCAGCTTAGAGATGTTGATTTTCCTGCATTACAGCAATTTGTTGATGACAATTGCTTGAAAATGTTCGCTGTTGATAGCAGTCAGTGGGTCGATGTAGATACCGATTTGATTGTTGAAAATGATGGTAAGGCTGTTACTGCTAAGGTAGCAAGGGTATTTAAGAATAATTTTGATACATTTATGTTGGTTTATGGAGCGTTTGTGAATAACACTAATACTGCTTTAGATGCTGGTGGTGCAAGAATAACTGCTACTGAGAATAGGTTAGATGCACTTGATGATAGTACGAGTGGCAGAGTAACATCTTTAGAGAGTAGGTGTACTACTATTGAGGGTGCTATCAGCGACCTTGGTGATATTGTAGGTGATGGTAATATCGCTGTAGGTGATGATTTAACTGATGCTGTCAATGTTATTAATGCTAAGTATAGTTCGTTGAATACGTTTGTGAACAGTATTAGGGATTTGATTGGTTGGGATAGTGTCGGTCATGTGTTTGAGACATTGGATACTACCGCTCAGACTATTATTGGTGCTGTGAATGAGTTAGTTGGTAATAATAGTAGTATTGGTAATGATATTACAGCCTTGTTTACTGCTGTTGGTGACTTGAGCACGTTGCAGACAACGATTAAAAGTAATTTGGTTGATGCTATCAATGAAGTGTTTAATAAGCCAAGTGTGCCAATTGGTGTGATAAATCCTTATGGTGGAAACGTCGCACCTACTGGGTGGCTGATGTGTGATGGTAGTGCTGTTAGTAGAGATACGTACGCTGATTTATTTAGTATTATAGGTACTGCTTATGGCGGTGGTGATGGTAGTACTACTTTCAATCTTCCTGATATGAGAGAGTCAGTACCAAAGGGTGCAGGACTTAGCGGTTATAATGTTGGCACTCACTTGGATGCTGATGGACTTGCAGTCGGTGAGTTCTTGGATGATAGATTACAGGAGCATGCACATTATGAATATAATACTGGAAGTAGTGGAAGTGCTGTATATGGCAGAATATATTCCGACCACGGAGCTATCAGCGATTGGGGTGGTGCTGAGAAAAGCATTATGAATGCTCGTAAAGGTGCAACCACCGAAGTCAAATCCGTAGGTGTAAACTACATTATTAAGTATTAAATAATTAGGGTGAGAGTTAACGCTCTCACTCATTCGGAAAGGTTGGTGCTTATATGTATAGTAATAAAACCCCAAATTTAAAATTACCGCAGTATTTAAGTACAGATGTTCCTAGTATTATGAGTGACTTTAATGAAGCTATGAGGTTGATTGATGAAGCTGTTGGTAGTGGTGGCGGGGGTGGTGAACCTTATGTATTGCCAATTGCTACTGAGGATGTGTTAGGTGGAGTTAAAGGCTTTGCAGGATTATCTATTGACCAATATGGCAATTTAAGCGGTAATACTATCAATAGCAGATTTTCAAGATTATGGGGTAAGGATAATCAAATCTGGCATGACTATGAGGGCAACAATGAAGTTGCTTGGAGTAGTGAGATAATGGGTAATAGAAAAGATATGTTGATACTTGTTAATATTGACTATGAAGTTTATTACCCTAGTGAGTATACAGATATAGTTACTCCATATGCGTTCACTGTAATCCCTAGTGAATATCAGTATGCTTATTACCTTATGACAAAACAATTTGAGCATTATCCTGATATGCATAGTGGTACGAGTACGCAGTATAAATACTCAGGAGCAACGTTGATGTATGTTCCTGCTGAGAGCGTAGCCGAAGTTGGACTTATGGCAGATAACTTGTACAGTGGTGTTGCAAAAGTTAAATATGACTTTGAGATATTTAGGCTCGCAGAGATAGGATAAATTGAATAACAAGGGTAGTTGTATTATACTGCTACCCTTGTTAATAAAGATGTAAATATGACACGAGTGTCATTTTATTCACCTTTTTGAGTTGGTCTCGTTTCACTCG
>JAEIGA010005170.1_pt1 | contig 20029 bp, 13 predicted proteins | sample 9270691 | NCBI WGS metagenome assembly JAEIGA01 (sample SAMN17057246, study PRJNA624740) | gut metagenome | biome: biome; isolation source: fecal sample | host: Bos grunniens | place: China: Xizang | collected 2019 | reverse complement strand
GAAGCGACCCCGGCGCAGTGGGGCGCATTTCCAAGGAGAAGGACATCAACTTGAATGTGGCTCTTGAGTTTGGTCGCTTGGTTGAGCAGAATTGCAGTGATGTGAAGGTGGTCTACACCCGAAAGACCGACGTGTTTCTATCCCTTGATCGCCGTGCTGCCATAGCCAATAACAACAATGCAGACCTCTTTGTGTCTATCCATACCAATGCCTTGCCGAAAGGACGTATTGCCTACGGAACAGAGACCTATACCTTGGGTATGGCACGTGCTGCTGCCAACTTGGAAGTAGCCAAGCGCGAGAACTCTGTTATTTGTTTGGAGGAAAACTACAAACAGGTATACGAAGGCTTCGACCCCAACCGTGCCGAGAGCTATATCATCTTTGAATTTATGCAGGACCGCTACATGAAGCAAAGCGTGGACATGGCCTCGTGCATTCAGAAGCAGTACACTCGACGCGGCCGTAAGAACAAAGGTGTTCATCAGGCCGGTTTCCTCGTTCTCCGCAAGACTTCCATGCCAGCTGTGCTCACCGAGTTGGGCTTTATCTCTACCCCCGACGAGGAGCGCTATCTCAGTTCAAAGAAAGGTGTGAAAGAATTAGGCCGTAGCATCTACGACGGCTTTATCCAGTATCGCTCTTTGCAAAGTATGCCGACGGCAGTTCCTATGTCGCCATCAGAGATAGAGGAGGTAGAGGAAAAACAAGTGTCGGTGGAAACACCCCAGCCTGCTGTGGCAAAAGAGAAGCCCGCAGAGGAGGTCCAAGTGGAGCCGCAGAAATCTGTGACAACTGTTGCCGCAAAAGTTACGCCCCCTGTTTCTACTCCCGTGGCTCAGACCGAAGCACAGACTGCTCAAGTGCAGACTTCTGTTCAGAAGCAGAGTAGTTCAGCAGCTGCTGCAGAGCAAGCCGGACGCCCTGTGTTCAAGGTGCAACTCTTTGCGCTTGATCGCAGTTTGCCCGAGGGCAACAAAAGCTTTAAGGGGTTGAAAGGAGTAGCTTATTACAAGGAAGGAAACCTCTATAAATATACCTATGGAAGTTCAACGAGCATAGCCGAGGTGCGTAAGTTGCAACGAGAGATCGCTGCGAAGTTTCCCAGTGCTTTTGTTGTGGCTTTCGTAGATGGCAAAAGAGTGGACCTGAAAACTGCTATAAAACTATCACAAAACAAATAACACAAAAACTTAGACTATGAAATTTTTTACAAAAGAAGTGAAGATTGCCTTAACGGGTATCGCAGCCGTCATATTATTCTTTGTCGGCATTAATTTTCTGAAGGGCATCAATGTCTTTCAAGCGAGCAATACGTACTATGTAAAGTTCAAGGACATCAATGGCCTGACCATTTCCAATGCGGTAATGGCTAATGGATATCCTGTGGGCATCGTACGTGAGATTTTCTATGATTATAAAAATTCGGAGTGCGTCCTGGTGCGTATTGAACTCGACGACGAGATGCGCGTGCCGCAGGGAACAAAGGCCGAGATTGAAACCGAACTGATGGGCGGCGCAAAGATGAACCTCGTCTTGGGCGAAGATCCCCTCCATTTTTTGACGCCCCAAGACACCATCGTAGGCGGAAAATATGAAGGCTCGCTCAGCAAGATGGAGGCGATGATTCCCACCGTGGTGAAAATCCTCCCCAAGCTTGATTCCATCATGGACAATCTTAACCGCTTGACTGCCGACCCAGCTTTGTTGACTACGCTTCACAACGCAGCAGAGATTACGGCCGATTTGAAAACCACCACCACCAGTCTCAACTCCTTGCTCAAGAAAGACGTGCCCGAGCTCACTGCCCGTTTGAATCGCATTGGCGAGAACGTGGAGACACTGACCGGAAACCTGGCAACAGTGGATGTGGCAACCACCATGCAAAGTGTGAATGCCACTTTGGAGAATACCAAAAAGATTACAGAAGACCTCAGCATGAAGATGAGCAGCAAGGACAATACGCTGGGTCTTATGCTCAACGACCGCAGCCTTTACGACGGTTTGACAAGCACCGTTGGTCATGCAGACTCATTGATGATTGACCTCAAGGCTCATCCTAAGCGCTACGTGCACTTCTCTGTCTTTGGAAAGAAAGACAAGTAGTGGCGAGCAGGGCTTGAGGGATAATATTTCCGACTTGATTTTTCAGACTTATGTAAGCCTCAGGAAGAGGTGCATAAGTACCTCGATTTATTTGTAGCTTACTAAGGAAAACTAGTAAGCTACAATTTTTTTTCTAGTAAACTACTAAGAAATGCTTTTTCTAAATATCTAATTCTCAAGGGGTATTTAGAGGATATTTTTTGCTTTCTAGCAGCGGACAATAATGGTTGGTATTTTTTCTATTTGGAGTATGGAGAAACAAAGAGGGCTGCTTGGAACCAATCCGAGCAGCCCCATAGGCGAATGTTATTCTTCCAAGCAGCTCTTAACCTTGTTCGGCAAAGCGGCGAGCTTGTTCTGCAATCAATTCGGCGTCGTCGAAGTAGTTGATCTTCATAGCGCGGCGCACGTCAGCCAGTGTGTCGGCTGCCACAGCGCGGGCATCTTCGCAACCCTTGCGCAGCATGTCGTAGATAGCCGGAATGTCTTTCTCAAATTCCTTGCGGCGGGCGCGGATGGGGTCGAGTGTCTCGTTGAGAATCTTCTCGAGGAATTTCTTACATTTCACATCGCCCAATCCGCCACGGCGATAGTGGTCTTTCAACTCTTCGAGGTTGGCATAGTCGGCCCAGTAGCGCTCAAAGTGCTCGGGGCGACAGAAGGCATCTAGGTAGGTGAACACGGCGTTGCCCTCAACGTGGCCGGGGTCGGATACGTTGATGTGCAAGGGGTCAGTGTACATTGACATCACCTTCTTGCGCATCTCGTCGGCTGTCTCGGAGAGGTAGATACAGTTGCCAAGCGACTTTGACATCTTGGCTTTTCCGTCGGTGCCCGGAAGGCGGAGGCAGGCAGCGTTTTCGGGCAGCATGATGTTAGGCTCAACGAGTGTTTCGCCATAGATGTGATTGAAGCGGCGTACAATTTCTGTGGCCTGCTCTATCATCGGTTTTTGGTCTTCGCCTACGGGCACGGTGGTGGCTCGGAAGGCGGTGATGTCGGCTGCTTGTGAGATGGGGTAAGTGAAGAAACCCACGGGGATGCTCGACTCGAAGCCGCGCATCATAATCTCGGTCTTCACTGTGGGGTTGCGCTGCAAGCGGCTCACGCTTACCAAGTCCATAAAGTAGAACGACAGCTCGCAGAGCTCGGGTATTTGGCTTTGGATAAAGATGGTTACCTTCTCAGGGTCGAGGCCGCAAGCCAAATAGTCGAGGGCCACCTCGATGACGTTCTGTCTTACCTTTTCGGGGTTGTCCATATTGTCGGTCAAGGCTTGTGCGTCGGCAATGAAGACAAACATCTTCTTGTAGTCGCCAGCATTTTGCAACTCCACGCGGCGGCGTAGCGAGCCAACATAGTGGCCGATATGTAAACGACCGGTGGGACGGTCGCCGGTAAGGATTATTTTTTCGTTTGCCATATTGGGATATTTTTTTGTATTCAGATTTTTAGTCTTGGGCAAAGTTACAAATTTTTCTTAGAATCATACATTCTTGTAGCGCCAAGTTCCTTTGCGCAAGTAAGTCCAGCAGAGCAAAAGAACAGGCACGTGGTAGACGTGTTCGCTCAACCAACATACCGGAAGCGAGGCGCGGAGGTAGAAGATGGCCACTACGATGAAGAGGGTGTAGATGCTGAGCGAGAGTGTTTCTATCCAGAGTGCGCGGCGGGTGTTACCGGTTCCCATCACGGTGCAGAGCAGAATGCGGGTGGGGATGGTGAGTAAGTAGGAGGAGAGCAGCACGTAGAGCGAGCCGATGCCGGCCGATACCAGATGGGGCTCGTCGGTGTAGATGCGTAGTACGCTTTCGGGGATGAGGCTCACGAGAATCATCATGGGGATGACGATGTAGAAAGCCAGTTTGGTGCTTCGCTTTACAAGGGGAATGACAGAGTCGGCCTCGCCCTGTCCCATCAAGTTGCTGGCCAGCGTGCTGGTGGTGGTAGCTATGGCATTGATGGTCATAAAGAAGAACGACGACACGTTGCGGATGATGTTCGTAACGGCCAACTCGCGTTCGCCGAGATGCTCTACGGCTAGAAAGAAAAGGAACCATGTGCCCAGCGAGAGGAAATTCTGTAGCATGGTCCATACCGAGAGACTGAACACGCGGCCGAAGAGCTGGCGGTGGAATGTGGGGCGAAGGTGCAGACCATATTTTTTATAGTCGAGCTTGAGGCGTGTGTTCAGTATAAAGAATAGCATCGACACCGCCTCTGCCAACACTGAGCCTAAAGCTGCGCCGGCAATTCCCATAGCGGGGCAGCCAAATTTACCAAAGATTAAGATGTAATTGAAGAGGATGTTGCTCGTCACCATCAAGATGGAGTTGAGCGTAAGAGTTTTGGTGTTGGTCGTAGCTACGTAGAAAGCTCTGAACATAATGGCTACGAAGGCAAAGAAGAAGCCGTAGACGCGCCAGTTGAGGTAGTCCATCGCTGCGCTATATACATCGGGCGAGGAGATGATGCTATGCAGAATGCCGGAACTGCCGAATCGGATGAAGGAGAAAAGCAGGGTGGCGATGCCAAGCAATAGGAGTAGGCTATGGTAAAAGACATTGCCCACTTCGAGAAGGTTGCCTTCGCCGTTGCGGCGTCCCATGATTATTTGCGAACCTGTGCCGAGTCCGAGGCCAAGCATGAAGATGGCGATGTAGAATATGCTGCCCAATGCAGAAGCTCCCAGCTCCACTTCGCCCACACGTCCAAGAAACGCCGTGTCCGTCATGCCTACGAGTTGCTCCATTAGGACGCTGATGAGAACGGGATAGGCTATTTTCCAAATCTGTCCGTAGCTGTATTGCTTCATTGTATTCTGAAAAGGGGCTTGTGGCGCCGTGGGATGGTGTGCGAAGTTACTCAATTTAATCCGTACGTGCAACTCCGACAAAGAAAAAGCCCCGCCGAATAGTTCGGCAGGGCTTTATGGGGTTGTGGAGAGTGAGTCTCTAAGGAGAAAACTCTCGGCTGCTTATAGGTGCAGAAATTTTTACTTCTTGCACTTGCCGCAGCACTCTGTCATTTGCTTCTCAGCCTTAGCTACAGCCTTGTCGTAAGCTTTTTGAGCCTTGGCAACAACTTTTTGAGCTGCCTTTTGAGCCTTGGCTTCTGTAGCCTTAGCTGCTTCTTTCTTGGCAGCCTTGAGTGCATCGTAGAGAGCCCACAAGTTGTTGTCTTTCACAGCTTGTACGTGCTTAGCTGTAAATGCTTGAGCAGCGGCCTCAGTAGCTTTTTCAGCTTCGGGCTCTGCGTAAGCGTGCTTGTAACCCTTCACGTCGTTCCAGTGACCACGAGTGAAGTCGGGGAAAGTTACGGCAGCGCAGTTGTTGTCCATAGAGAGTGTACCCAACTCTGCGAGGCAGCACCATTCAGCCATGTCGTAAACGTCCATGTCGAGGGGCAGACCGTTCTGCAAGCAGTAAACCAAGCGGGCATCCATCATGAAGTCCATACCGCCGTGGCCCATTTCGCGACCAAGTTCACCATACTTTGTAAGGATGGGGTGGTAGTATTTCTTTTCAAGCGCAGCAGCTTGTTCGGCATTGATGAAGCCGTGTGCGTTGAGGTTGTCTACAGCAGGAGCATCTGTACCCTTGAGAGCATCTGCAGAGAGAGCATACTTAGCTTCGGGATACTTGGTAGCGTAACCCTTTGTACCGGTGAGCTTGAACAAGCGGTTGTAGGGCTGGGGAGTCATTACGTTGTGCTGGATTTCTACTACCTTACCCTTAGCAGTACGCATGAGGGTAGTGGTGTGGTCGCCGTTGCGGAATTCCTTGCACTCCTTGCCGGTCTTGTTTTCCACCCATTCTTTACCTACGAAGCTTTCAGTATCCATTGCGATGAGGGTAGTGAAGCGGTCGCCGCGGTGGATATCAAGGCACTGAGCTACGGGACCAAGGCCGTGAGTAGCGTAGAGGTCGCCACGGTTTTCCTTGTTGTACTTCATACGCCAGTGGAGGTTCTCTGTGTCGTTGTCGTTAGGATCTTTCCAGTAGTAGTCCCAGAACCATTCGAGACCGTGGATGTAGGCACCTTCTGCGCGGATGATTTCACCGAATACGCCATCTTGAGCCATTGCAAGTGCGTTGAGCTCATAGTAGTCGTAGCAGCAGTTTTCAAGGATGAAGCAGTGGAGGCGAGTTTGCTCAGAGAGGTTGATCAAGCTCCAGCACTGTTCGAGGTTCATAGCTGAAGGAACTTCGATGGCAGCGTGCTTGCCGTTTTCCATAGCGAACTTAGCCACGGGATAGTGGTGGTTCCAGTCGGTAGCGATGTACACCAAGTCTACGTCCGGACGCTTGCAAATTTCTTGGTATCCGAATTCGCCAGAGTAGATAGCTGCGGGAGCAAGGCCTTTCTTCTTAAGATACTCTTGGCATTCTTCTGCGCGAGCTTCTTCATAGTCGCAGAGAGCTACGATTTCTACACCGGGGATGTGGGCGAAGCGGTTAACAGCTCCATCACCACGCATACCGAGACCAACGAATGCTACGCGTACGGTCTTGATAGGAGCAGCCTTCAAGCCGAGTACGTGCTGCTGACCGGCAGGACGAGAGGGAGTTTCTACAACGATTGTACCCTTGTCCCAATGCCACTTGGTGGAGGGAGAGAGCGACTGTGCCACAGCTTGGCTGCTGAGAGCTACAACTAAAGCAAAGGACAGAGCCAATACTTTACAAAGCTTTTTCATAAGGATAAATTTTTTAGTATGGTTAATAAATTATAGATGTCTCGTAGTCTGTGCAATATATGCAAGGGCAAAGATACATAAATCCCTATGAATAGCAAAAAAATCTTTTCTTTATTTATGCCTAGGCAAATTATAGTCTTGTCTGTGGGCTTTATGGGAGAGGAAAGATAAGGGCTGCGGCTTCTTCGTAGGCTCCGAGTTTTTGTAACGCGCCGTGTTACTAAGTGTAACGAGCCATGTTACCACTTGTAACTTCCCATGTTACGAAATGTAACACGGCGTGTTACCGAAGCTACTTGCCAATGGCCGTTTCGAAAGTCTGATCTAGGAAGAAAAAAGTCTTAAGAAATTTTTTCTAGGTCTTGCGGAATTTTTCCTAGGTCTTATCTAGGAAACGGGCATGTTTTGTGGGTACAAAAAAGGCCTTGCATGAGGGTGTCCTTGCAAGGCCTTTATGGTGTTAAATTTAGATATTGAGCAGGTAGAAATAAAGCACTGAGGCGGGGATGGCCAGCAGGGCCGAGTCGAAGCGGTCGAGCAGTCCGCCGTGGCCGGGAAGTAGGTTGCCGCTATCCTTGATGCCGAGCTGGCGCTTGAAGAGGCTTTCCACCAAGTCGCCCCAGGTGCCGAATACGCAGACGGTGAGGCCGAAACCAATCCAGTGGAGCAATGTCATTTTCTCCGGGAAGAAGTGCCAAAGGGCTACTGCCGCTGCCACGCAGAGCAGACCGCCGCCAATGCTGCCCACCCACGACTTCTTGGGCGAGATGCGCTCAAAGAGTTTTGCGGGGAAATAGCGGCTCAGTGTGCAGCCGCAAAGGTAGGCTCCCGTATCGCTCACCCACAGGAATATGAACACCGCGAGGGGGTATATCCACTCGTAGCAAACGCGGTTGCTCATGGCATCGTAGCGGAAGGCCAGGACAAACACCATGGAGAACAACAGGGCGATGTATAGCTGCGAGGCGAAAGCATAGGCCCAGTTTTTAAGAGGGTCGGGCTGCTTGCGGTAAAGCTCGTTGATGAGGAGATAGAGCAGTGTGAAGAGGTAGGGGATGAAGTGGCGCGACTGGGTGGTCTCGGAGCAATATCCTGCTACTGCCAGCACGAGGCATACGCCGGCCACGCTGTTAATCAAGCGGTTCACTTGAGCGCCGGCATGGTTGTTCACATTCGTAGAAAATTCCCAGATGCTCAGCGCTGTGGCCAAGGCAAAAAACACAACGAGTGTGGCGGGCGAAAATATGGTGCAGCCCACCAGCGCTACTACGTAAAGAATACCGGTTAAGGTACGGAGAAAAAAATTATTCATTTGTGGTCTCTTCTTTAGTTTCTACTGAGATGTCAGTCGCTATGTCGAGCGTGCTGGAGGTGTGTGCTTCGTCAAGCTGTATTGTCTCCTTCTGCTCTTCCTCCAGAAGTTCGTCGGCACGGCTCTTCCAGGGGCGCTTGCCAAAGATACGTTCTACGTCTTCGGTGAAGATCACTTCCTTGTTGATGAGCAATTCTGCCAGCTCGCCATGTTTGGCTGCGTGTTCGCTGAGCAGCGCTTTCGCTCTGAGGTATTGCTCGTTGATAAGTTTCTTCACCTCCTCGTCAATCTTCTCGGCAGTCTTTTCCGAGTAAGGTTTGGTGAAGGAATACTCTTGGTTGTTGTAGAAGCAGAGGTTGGAAAGTTCGTCGCTCATGCCCAGGTATGCCACCATGCCGTAAGCACGCTTTGTGACAGTCTCCAAGTCGTTGAGCGCACCGGAGGAGATGTGGCCGGTAAAGAGTTCTTCGGCGGCGCGGCCTCCCAGTGTGGCGCAAATCTCATCGAGCATCTGCTCCTTGGTAGTAATGTTGCGCTCCTCAGGCAAGTACCATGCGGCGCCAAGAGCTTGTCCGCGCGGCACAATGGTTACCTTCACGAGGGGATTTGCGTATTTCAACATCCAGGATACTGAGGCGTGTCCGGCCTCGTGGATGGCAATCGTGCGCTTCTCTGCGCTGGTCATTACCTTGGTCTTTTTCTCCAAACCGCCGATGATGCGATCCACGGCATCAAGGAAATCCTGCTTGCCCACATTGGCGCGGTTGTGGCGGGCGGCGATGAGGGCAGCCTCGTTGCACACGTTGGCGATGTCGGCGCCGGAGAATCCCGGAGTTTGGCGGGCGAGCAATTCTATGTCGAGTCCATCTTCGAGCTTAAGCGGTGCGAGGTGTACCTTGAAGATGGCCACGCGCTCGGGCAAATCGGGGAGGTCCACATGGATTTGTCGGTCGAAGCGGCCGGCGCGCAGCAATGCCTTGTCAAGGATGTCTACGCGGTTGGTGGCTGCCAGGATAATCACACCCGAGTTGGTGCCGAAGCCATCCATCTCCGTGAGCAACTGGTTGAGGGTGTTTTCGCGCTCGTCGTTTCCTCCGAGCGAGGGGTTCTTGCCGCGGGCGCGTCCCACGGCGTCTATCTCGTCGATGAAGATGATGCAGGGTGCCTTCTCTTTGGCTTGTTGGAACAAGTCGCGTACGCGGCTGGCACCAACGCCTACGAACATCTCTACAAAGTCGGAGCCTGACATGGAGAAGAAGGGTACTTCAGCCTCGCCGGCTACGGCTTTTGCCAGCAAAGTCTTACCGGTTCCCGGAGGGCCTACGAGTAATGCGCCCTTAGGTATTTTACCGCCGAGCTCCGTATATTTTTGTGGGTTCTTGAGAAACTCTACAATTTCCTGCACCTCTTGTTTTGCGCCTTCCTGTCCGGCTACGTCCTTGAAGGTGATGTGCAAGCCTGCGCCCTTCTCGAACAAGCGCGCCTTGCTCTTGCCTACGCTGAAGATGCCACCGCCGCCGTTGGAGCCACCACTCATGCGGCGCATGAAGAACACCCATAGACCTACGAGCAAGAGTATGGGCAAAATGCTGGTGAGGATGTTCAGCCAGAGGTTGTTTGTCTTTTCGTAGCGCACAGAGCCGGTGTATTCCTGGCTGGTCAGAAAGTCTTCCACCTTGTCTGTTGAGGGGTAGAGCGTAGAGACGGTGGGCGCCTTGCCTGTGCGGTCGGTGCCGGCCTTGAATACGTCGCGGATGTACTTAGGCTCAATCACCATGCGGGCTATGCCGTCGGTCTTGTTCACGGTGATGTCCTTGGTGTAGCCTTTTGCTACGTAGTTCTTAAAAGTGGTGTAGCTTACTTCTTTATTGTAGCTGCCTCCGCCCTCGCCGTTGTTTTGGAACATCATAAAGGCGAGTCCGGCTATAACGGCAATGTATAGCCAGTTGAGGTTGAAGCGGGGCTTTTTGGTTTTCTTATCCTGCTTGGGTTCCATATAAAGTAGAAAGTGTTTGTAGAGTAGTTAGGCTAATTCGGGTATTTCAAAGAGATGGGCGTCGTCCCACAAGTGTTCAATGTCGTAGTGCTCGCGGGCATCGGGTACGAAGATGTGCACCATCACGGTGCCATAGTCCATAGCCACCCAGAGTGCATTTTGCAAACCTGCTACTGCCGAGGGCTTTTCGGCGGCATTCTTACGGGCAAACTCTTCCACCGAGTCGGCCAGCGCCTCAACGTGCTGAGGAGAATTGCCGGTGGCAATCACAAAGTAGTGGCACGGGGCAGTATGGATTTTTCTCAAGTCGGCCACCACAATCTTGTGACCTTTCTTCTCTTGTATACCTTCAATTATGGATTTTACGAGTGGGTTGTCTAGCGTCATTTCTGTTATTTACTATTATTTAATGTGCAAAGGTAAAAGGATTTCTTAGATTGATGAAACACCAGCCTCTAAATATCGGTTCTTTTTTTACTTTTTAAGAGAAATGCAACAGCCTTGCTCGCTTTGTCGCAGTGTTGTCAACGTGCAGTGGGGCGCTTCCTGCTTGTGAAAAGATGCTCTGTGGCTTTTCTTCGTAGGCTCCGAGATTTTGTAACGCGCCGTGTTACAAAGTGTAACAAGCCATGTTACAAGTTGTAACTTCCCATGTTACGAAGTGTAACACGCCGTGTTACAAAAACCAAAAAGCTACGAGTTCTTCTTCTCCGACTATGGAAACCGCCTCCAAAGGGCAGTGCTCGGCCTAGGGGATGGTCTGTCTTTTTAAAGAAAAAACTGCTGCTGAATAAAAAAAGAGGTAGAAAATTTGTTTATGTCCTCCGAACCCCTTACCTTTGCACCCGTAATTACGGGAGGGTATCCCGAGTTACCAAGAGTTTGGGGTATGGTGTAATGGTAACACTACAGATTCTGGTCCTGTCTTTCCTGGTTCGAGTCCGGGTACCCCAACACAGCAAGTAGCGCTTAGTTTTCACTAGGCGCTTTCTTTTTGTCCAAAGGTCTGCTTAAAAGAAAAGCGCTGCGTCTCCGGTGGAAGCGCAGCGCTTTGTGGTGTGTATGGCAGGCTTACGGCCTGCTCTAAGGTTTATTTCTTCATGGTGACAGAGCCGGAGCCAATCATCTGTCCGTCTACAAAGATGTAGGCGGTGTACTGGCCGGCGCCGAGATATTCCTTGACGGGCACGTAGAGTGTTACGTTTTGCTCCTGGCCGGTGTATTCAATGGCTTTGGCGGCGGAGTATTCTATCTCGCGGTCCTCGTAGGCAAACACGCCAGCTTTATTGACTACCGTCTGACCGGGCTTGAGCAAGCGCACATATACTTTTCGCTCGCCGGTGGTGGCTGTCACGTTGCGGGTGATGTCGAAGCTGACGGTGAAGCTTGCAATGTCCTTGCTACGCTTGGCTGTTTTTCCGTTCTTCTTGGTGGGCTCGATAGAGATGTTTGTGGCGTTGAGCTGTGCAGCGATGGCCACTTTCTCTGTCAGGTTGGCGCGCTCTTCGGAGAGCGAGGTGATTTCCGTGGCGGCTTTGCCTAATTGCGCTCTGGCAGAGTCGCGCTCGCCAATGAGTGCCAGGTTGAGGCGTTGCAGAGAATCGACCTGCAAAATATAGCTACGGAGCACGGCGCGCACGGTGGCCAGTTCCTTCTTAAGGCGGCGAATCTCTGCCACGTCGTTGTTGCGAAGCTGGCGAAGTTCCTGGAGCAATTCCTCGGCGCGCTTCTTTTCGTTGTTGAGGCGCACGATGAGGGAGTCGTCCTTCACGCTCTTCTTCAGTTCATCGTATTGCAAGGCGAACTGGGTATATTGGTTCTCCATCTCGCGCTTGTCGAGTTCGGCAAGCTGGCGGAGCTCCTCAAGTTCCTTCTCAGCCTCCTTGAGCTTCTTGGCGTCGGAGTTGCAGCTCGGTGTCGCCACCAAGATGGCTGCTGCAAATCCTCCGGCTAAGAATTTTAGTAAATCTATGTGTTTCATTTTTCTGTTCTAACCTTTGTCGTAGTTTCCTTCGTTCTTTAGATTGGCAGGCTCAGCAACCACTTTTTCCTGAGCAACTTCTTCTTTCACCGGCTCGTCTGCCACAACTTCCTGCTCGTTCATCGGCGCTTCTTCGGCAGCTTCAGGATAAAGCTCAGCCTTGCGGTCTTCATAGAAAGCGGCTTGCGACATATAGATATAAGGATATAGCCAAAGGAAACCAATGCCGCAGGTGAATATTGCCAATATGCCCCAGCCGATAAAGCTGAGGTGGAGGCAGAAGAGCTTCCCCTTGTAGCCATCCATCATGCGCATGCTCTCCTCAATAGCCTCATCGTAAGAAAGATCGGGGCGGTCTTCCAATATATAAGGAGTCATGGCGTATGAGTACTGCTTGATGTAGCCGGGGATAATGAATAGCAAAGTCCAAAGACAGGTGTAGAGGAGCATGAGCAACATCGTGCCGAGCACGCGCTTGAACTGGCTAAAGCCGGCAAAGAGATAGCTCAAGTCTTTCTTTTTGTCTCTGAAAAGTCGGAGGAACGTAATGGTGTAGCCCCAACTCATAATTGAGCTGAAGCAAATCAGTGCTAAAATGAGTAGAGGGATTAGAGCAATATAGCCTAATGCCTCGGTGCTTATATCATATCCCAGAAGCCTTTTTGCTTCCAAAAAATCTATAGGGCCTGAAACGCAGTTGCTACTTACTTGCACTACTATGTAATAGACTAATGTCAATGCAACTGTGAAGCCCCATTTTCCCTCTAACTTTGAGAGAGCATCTTCGCGGAGAAAACTATTTGGTTTCATAAGATAGTCTTTTCAGAATACGTGGTAAGGATGTGTAGTTTGCAGGCTTAGTCCAACACGCTGACCCATCCGTGGGTGTCGGGCTCAATGCCGTATTGGATGTTGCGCAGCTTGTTGTAGAGCTGGGTAGATACGGGGCCCGGCTTGCCGTCTTTTGAGAAGACGTAGCTGTGGCCTTTTTCTAAGTCGTCAATACGGGCGATGGGGCTGATAACGGCCGCTGTGCCGCAAGCGCCGGCCTCTTCGAATGTGGAGAGTTCCTCTTCGGGGATTTGGCGACATTCTACCTTTAGGCCAAGGTCGGCGGCCAATTGCTGAAGGCTACGGTTGGTGATGGAGGGTAGGATGGACTCCGACTTAGGAGTGACGTAGGTGTTGTCCTTGATACCGAAGAAATTGGCAGCACCGCACTCGTCGATGTACTTCTTCTCCTTCGCGTCGAGATAGAACTCGCAAGAATAGCCGGCGTCGTGTGCCTTCTTGTTGGCGCGCAAGCTGGCGGCATAGTTACCGCCCACCTTGAATGTACCGGTGCCGAGAGGCGCTGCGCGGTCAAACTCGCGTACGAGAACATAGTTGTTGGCCGAGAAGCCACCCTTGAAGTAGGGGCCAACGGGAGTAACGAAGATGACAAAGAGATATTCCTCGGCGGGTCTTACTCCTACTTGCGCACCGGTGCCGATGAGCAAGGGACGGATGTAGAGCGAAGCGCCGCTCTCATAGGGCGGGATGAAACGCTCGTTGAGCTTGATGGCGCGGCGCACCATTTCGCAGAAGATGTCTGTGGGGAGCTCGGGCATCAAGATGCCGCGGCAGGTGCTTTGCAAGCGGGCAGCGTTTTCCTCCATGCGGAACACGCGCACCTTGCCGTCGGGGCAGCGGAAGGCTTTCAGGCCCTCGAAGTCTTCCTGTCCGTAGTGCAGACAGGTAGCGGCCATGTGGATGTTGATGGTCTCGGAAGAACTTACTTCAATTTCGCCCCAACTGCCATTGCGGTAGTAGCAGCGCACGTTGTAATCTGTGGGGAGATACCCAAAGGACAGATTTGCCCAGTCAATCTTTTCCATAATATGTATTTTTTATTGTTAGCTGATAAGCATATTCTGTGGGCAAATATACGGATTTAATGCCATAGGTGCCGCTATTTGCTCTGCTTTTTCAGATTTTTTATCAGAAAAATATGCTTCAAGAAGCAGATGTCAGGCGGAGAGGGTGGTGGAGAAATTCCGCCGAGCTCTAAAAGTGATTTTGATTTCCTTTGTAAGTAGTTGAAAATCAGTGGCTGCTTTAGACCGTTTCGAAAGTCTGATCTACGAAAAATTTCTTAAGACCTAGGAAAAATTTCTTAAGACCTAGTTTTTCCTAGATCAGACTTTCGAAATGGAAGGTGGAATGAGGGTGTTTGAGATAGAGATGTGTGAAGATTTTTTTGAGGAGATTCTGCTCGCGGCAATGCCGGTAGAATGGGCTTGCGTGCTGTGAAAAGAGCGGCTCAGGACGAATCTTTTTTCTGCCGGCGGCGAAAAAAAACAGCAAAGGGGTTGTTAGTCTGAAAAAAATCGTATTTTTGCCGCCGGAAATCAATATTTACAAACCCGAATGGACGACTATTACGCGGAAAGCTACGAATGACAAGACTGGGAAGATGAGCTGTTGCAATCCTCTCGGTCAGAAATTGTGGATTTGGAGGACTGCCTATGCGAACTTACTGGAACATCAATCAATCTTTGCGCACGCTTGAGAACTGGGAGCCTAATTGCTGGACTCAAGTGACTTGCCCCACTCCCGAGGACGAAGATTTCCTCTTGAACGAACTAAAAATTCCCGACTACTTCCTCGACGACATCCGAGACAAGGATGAACGCTCTCGCTACGACTACGACGATGGTTGGCAGCTGATTATCTTGCGTATTCCCTATGTGAAGGAAGTGCAGTCGCGCACGCCTCACACCACTATCCCTTTGGGTATCATCCTGAACAAAGGTGTGTGTGTCACTGTGTGCAACTACGAGACGAACATGATGATAGACTTTGTCTCCTATCAGCAGAAGCGCAACCGAGGCTTTACCGACTCTGTCGACTTGGTGTTCCGCCTGTTCCTCTCTGCCGCCGTGTGGTACTTGAAGCGCCTGAAGCAAATCAATATCCTTATCGAAGAGGCCAAGCGCAACCTTGACCGCAAGATAGACAACGAGGACCTCATCGGCCTCTCACGCCTGCAGGATAGTTTGACCTACTTCATTACGTCCATCCGTGGTAACGAGACGCTCCTTTCAAAACTGAAGTTCAAACTGCCGGTGGATGAGCTCGACGCCGATCTTATCGAAGACGTTACCATCGAGATGAACCAGGCGCGCGAAACCACAAATATCTACGCGCATATCCTCGACTCTACGATGGAGACCTATGCCAGCATCATCAACAACAACATGGCGAGCGTCATGAAGCAGATGACCTCCATCTCTATCATCCTGATGTTCCCCACGTTGATAGCCAGCATCTTCGGTATGAACCTCATCTCCGGCCTCGAAGGCTTCTGGTGGGGATTCCCCTTGGTGATAGTCCTGTCATTCTCTGTGACGGCCATCTTCTATGCCCTGTTCCGTCGCAAAGCCTGGTTGTAACACTTGGGATAAGTAAAAAAGTGTAAAAAAACTTGGCTGTCACAATAAAAATAGTTTCATTTGCATTCTGATTAGGTGGAGGCTCCCGCTTCCGCTACGTAGATAATTATCATATATACTATGGACGAAAATAAATTGGTAGAAAATCAAGAAGTGTTAGAGCAAGTAGTAGAAGTGGCTGCTGAAGAGCAAGCCGAAAACTCACAGCTGCAAGAAGAAAAAGCAATGCCCACCACAAAGGCCGAAGTGATTGAACGACTCAAAGAAATCATAGCACAAGAAGGCAATGCTGAACGCAGCGAACTCGATGCCTTGAAGCAAACCTATTATAAAATACATCACAACGAGGTGCTGGCAGCACGCGAAGAGTTTGTAAACAATGGCGGTGTAGCTGAGGAATTCATTCCCGCTCCCGACCCCGAAGAAGAAAACTTCAAAGCTCAAATGGCTCTGCTCAAAGAGCTCCGTGCTAAGGCCATCGAAAACCTGGAAAAGGAAAAGCAGCAAAATCTGGAGCGTAAATTGGCCATCATCGAGGAGATTAAAAGCATGGCCGCCTCGCCCGAGGAGGCAGACAAAGCCTATGAGAAGTTTAGAACTTTGCAGGCTGAATGGAAAGAAATAAAGCTCGTGCCCGCAGAGCAAGCCACAGAACTCTGGAAGAACTACCATCTGTATGTAGAACTCTTCTACGACCAATTGCGCCTCAACCACGAATTCAGAGCCTACGACTTTAAGAAGAATCTTGAGAACAAGACACACCTCTGCGAGGCTGCAGAAAAATTGGCTGATGTGGAAGACCCCGTATCGGCTTTCCATCAACTCCAAAAACTCCACCAGGAGTTTAGAGAGATTGGCCCTGTGGCAAAAGAGTTGCGCGAGGAAATATGGAACCGCTTCAAAGAAGCTTCTACCGTAATCAACAAGCGCCACCAAGCCCACTTTGAAGCCCTCAAAGCCCGCGAGGAAGAAAATCTGGAAAAGAAAACCGTCCTCTGCGAAAAGGTGGAAGCCTTAGCCGCCGGCGAGATGAAAGCGCTTGCAGAATGGGAAGCAGCCACTAAGCAAGTGCTCGAAGCACAAAACGAATGGAAGACCATTGGCTTCACTCCGAAGAAAATGAACACCAAGATTTTTGAGCGCTTCCGTGCCGCCTGCGATAGCTTCTTCCAAGCTAAGGCAGACCACTTCAAAAATATGCGCGAAGGCCTTGCTGCAAATCTTGCAGCTAAGACCGCCCTCTGCGAAAAGGCTGAGGCTCTTAAGGACAGCACCGACTGGAACGTAGCAGCTAATACACTAGTAGCTTTGCAGAAGGAATGGAAAACCATAGGCCCCGTGGCACACAAAGTCTCTGACGCCGTGTGGAAACGCTTTAATGATGCCTGCAACTATTTCTTCGAAAAGAAAAACGAAGCCACCTCAGGTCTACGCAAAGAGGAAGAGGCTAATCTGGAGAAGAAGAACGAGATTATCAGCCGCTTGGAGGCTCTCTTGAATGAAGGGGCAGAGAATGCAGCTCAAGCCGTGCGCGAATTACAAGCCGCCTGGAATGAAGTGGGTCATGTGCCTTTCCGTAAGAAAGATAAGGTGTACAAAAGCTATCGCGCCGTGGTAGATGCCATCTATGCCAAGCTCCACGAAACGGCAGGCCGTCGTCATCTTGAAAACTTCCGCAAGAATGTAGCAGTGAAGGAGGGCAACGAATTGCAGCGTGAGCGTCAGCGCTTACTCACCGCCTACGAAGCAAAGAAAGCTGAGATTCAGAATTATGAGAACAACCTTACCTTCTTCAATAGCAAGTCTAAGTCAGGTAATAGCCTGGTAGAAGAACTTGCGAAGAAAGTGGAGCGACTCAAAGACGACCTTGCTTTGCTCGCTGAAAAAATAAATGCAGTAAATGAGCAGATGAAAGCAGAGGCTTAATAAGGCCGAGCAGAAAACTCTTTGATATAAAAAGTCCGATGCAGAATTTCCTAGCGGAACGTTGCATCGGACTTTTACTTTGTGTACTCAGTAATTATATTTTTTGTAACTTTGCACATAAAGAAATGTATCATGGCAGACGCTAAGAAAAAAGTACTGGTGGCTATGTCGGGCGGAGTAGATAGCTCTGCCGTTTGCCTTATGTTGCAGGAGCAAGGCTATGAAGTGGTGGGCATGACGATGCGCGTATGGGATTTGCCACGCCAATTTGCTCCCGGCGAAACAGAACCCGACTTTATTCTTAAAGCCCGTGCCTTAGCGGAGCGTCTCAGTATAGAACATCATGTGGTAGATGTGCGCGAAGAATTCAGAGCCTCCATCGTCCGCTACTTTTTGGATGAGTACGAAGCCGGACGCACGCCGAATCCCTGCGTGGTGTGCAACCGCGATTTTAAGTTCCGCTTGATGGAAGAGTGGGCCGACCGCCTGCAATGCGACTTTATGGCAACGGGTCATTATGTGAAGACGGAGCGCCACCGAGAACTTGTCCATCTCCTCATGGGCGATGACATCCGCAAAGATCAATCCTACTTTCTCTGGCGCGTTCCGCAGAGGATATTGCAGCGTTGCGTCTTTCCCCTCGGCGCTATGGAAAAATCCGCCGTGCGTGCCTACTTAGACGAGAAAGGCTTTGCCGTGCAGAGCCGGGAGTCGGAGAGTATGGAAATATGCTTCGTGGAGGGCGACTATAGGGACTTCTTGCGTGCAGAGCGCCCTGAGTTGTTACAGAAGACTGGCGGGGCGTATGTAAATAGTGTCGGTCAGAAAATAGGTCAGCACAGCGGCGTTCCCTTCTATACTGTAGGGCAACGAAAAGGTTTAGGGATAGCATTAGGTTATCCTGCATATGTGGTACGTTTGAATGCGGAAAAAAATACCATAGTCTTAGGCACAGAGGCAGACCTGCTGGTGCAAGCATTCTTTGTCGAGGATTTCTGCGCGGTGGACGAAGCAGCTTTCTTCGCCTCGCAACAAATCTCAGTGCGTATTCGCTATCACAGCCAACCTGTATCGTGTAGCGTAGAACGCTTGCCCGATGGCCGATTGTTGGTGCGCACTGCCAAAGATGTTTCGGCCGTCACTCCGGGCCAAAGCGCCGTGTTCTACGAAGGCCCCCGCTTGGTTGCTGGCGCTGTTATTTCTTCTCAAAAAGGAATCGGAGCCTACCTGTCGGCTACAGAGTAATCCTTAGAAAATACCTGGTAACAGCCATTCATTTCTTCCCTGTTTGTAAGAGCTATACATTATATATATTATAATAGAATGAAAAAGATCCTTCCTTTGTTGCTCTTCTTTGTGTTTGCTACGCTGGCAGCAGAAAAGAGCGAGCATGTTTTTTATAAGGAAATGCCAAAGGCCTATCGCTATCGTGTATATCTAGCCGATAAGAAAAATAATTCCTACTCGCTGAAGAAGCCCGAGGCATTTCTTTCAGAAAAATCCTTAGCTCGCCGTAAACGCCTGGGTATTAAGTTGGACAAGCACGACTTGCCAGTGTCGTCCTTCTATCTGCAAGAGTTACAAGCAAAAGGTTTGCGCATTCATTGTGTTAGTAAGTGGAACAACACAGTAGTGGTGGAGATGAGCGATACATTGCAAGTTGAGGCTCTGAAGCATTTGTCGTTTGTCACAGGAATCAGAAAAGTTTGGGAAAGTAAGGACAGCGTTTTTTGTCATCAAGGCTTCAGTCGTTCTTCCATAATAGAAAATAAGCGTGACACCTTAGAAAATTATTACGGTAAAGGCTATAAGCAAATTTCTCAATTAGCAGCTGATGATTTACACAAGGCAGGCTATTGTGGACAAGGCATGACGATAGCTGTGATAGATGGCGGCTTCTTTAATGTAGATTCCATCGCTGCTTTCAGACACACTAAAATTTTAGGTACTCGTAACTTCGTAAATCCGGATAAGAGTGTTTACGAAGAATTGCAGCCGCACGGCACTATGGTGTTGGGTTGTATTGCACCCAATGGGCCCTATTCGCATGTAGGTACTGCCCCCGAGGCATCGTTCTACTTATTGCAAAGCGAAGATACTTCTTCGGAGCAACCGATAGAGGAAGACAATTGGTGTGCTGCTGTAGAATATGCCGATAGTCTTGGTGTAGACATTGTGACCAGTTCCTTGGGCTACACCACCTTTGATAAAGGGTATGATAGTCATAAATATTTTGAAGCAGATGGTAAGACTGCGGTTAATAGTCGTGTCGCATCATTGGCTGCAAGTCGCGGCATCTTGTTGCTGAACAGCGCGGGCAACGAAGGTGATGGCACATGGAAGAAAATAGGTTTCCCGGCAGATGCACCTAATATCTTAACGGTTGGAGCAGTTGATTACGAAGGGGTGAATACCATCTTTTCTTCGTTGGGAAATACAGCAGATGGCCGTATAAAGCCAGAGGTGATGGCTGTAGGCGCAGGGACATGGGTAGTAAATGCACAAGGAAATTTAGAACAGTCCCACGGCACCAGTTTCTCTTGTCCCGTGCTCTGCGGAGCTGTGGCTTGTTTGT
>JAEIGA010005169.1_pt1 | contig 20029 bp, 34 predicted proteins | sample 9270691 | NCBI WGS metagenome assembly JAEIGA01 (sample SAMN17057246, study PRJNA624740) | gut metagenome | biome: biome; isolation source: fecal sample | host: Bos grunniens | place: China: Xizang | collected 2019 | reverse complement strand
GTATAATAAAAATTGTATGGGGGTGCAGGCGAGCAAACGACTCTTTGCCTGCATACTCTTATGCTTGTATATAATAATTAATAAATAAATTTAAAATGAGTCAGCAAAAAATTCGTATCAAACTTAAGTCTTACGACCACAACCTCGTTGATAAGTCAGCTGAGAAGATCGTAAAGGCTGTAAAGGCTACAGACGCTGTTGTAAGCGGTCCTATTCCGTTGCCAACTCACAAGCGTATTTTTACAGTTAACCGTTCAACATTCGTAAACAAAAAGTCTCGTGAGCAGTTTGAACTCTGTACTTATAAGAGACTGATTGACATCTATAGTTCAACAACTAAGACTGTGGATGCTCTTATGAAGCTCGAATTGCCTAGCGGTGTTGAGGTTGAGATTAAAGTTTGATATTTAGAGAACAATTTAAAGTTATATTGAAATGCCAGGATTAATTGGAAAAAAAATCGGAATGACATCCGTTTTCAGTGCCGATGGTAAGAATGTTCCATGCACTGTTATCGAAGTAGGTCCTTGTGTTGTAACTCAAATCAAGACAGTTGAGAAGGATGGCTATGCTGCTGTACAGGTAGGCTTTCAGGACAAGAAGGAAAAGCATACTACAAAGCAGATGATGGGCCACTTTAAAAAGGCTGGTACAACACCAAAGAGACACTTGGCCGAGTTCACTTATGACGAGGAACACAATCTCGGTGATGTAATTACAGTCGAAATTTTCAACGATGCATCTTACGTTGATGTAACAGGTACATCTAAGGGTAAGGGATTCCAGGGCGTTGTTAAGCGTCATGGTTTCGGCGGTGTAGGCCAGGCTACACATGGTCAGGATGACCGTCTTCGTAAGCCGGGTTCTATCGGCGCTTGTGCAACTCCTTCTCGTGTATTTAAGAACGTGCCAATGGCCGGTCAGATGGGTAACGAGCAAGTAACTACACACAACCTTCAGATAATTAAAGTGGTTCCTGAACATAATCTTCTCCTTTTGAAGGGTAGTGTTCCAGGCTGCAAAGGTTCAATCGTTATAATCAAGAAGTAAGCAATGGAAGTTTCTGTATTAAATATCAAGGGCGAGGACACTGGTAAAAAGGTTGTTCTGAATGATGCTATCTTCGGAATTGAACCTAATGACCATGTTATTTATCTCGCAGTAAACCAGTATCTTGCTGCTCAGCGCCAAGGTACTCATAAGTCTAAAGAAAGAAGCGAAATCGCAGGCTCAACTCGTAAGCTTATTCGCCAAAAGGGTGGCGGCGGCGCTCGTCGTGGAGATATTAAGTCTCCGCTGCTCCGTGGTGGTGGCCGTGTTTTTGGTCCACGTCCTCGTGACTATTGGTTCAAGCTTAATAAAAAGGTGAAGGCTCTTGCTCGTAAAAGCGCACTTTCATACAAAGCTCAGCAGGATGCAATTATTGTTGTTGAAGACTTCGATTTTGAGGCTCCAAAAACAAAAGAAGGCGTTGCTGTGTTAAATAATCTTAAAATTGCAGGCAAGAAGACCCTTATTGTTTTGTCAGAAGTAAAAAAGAACGTAAATTTGTCAGTCCGTAACATTCAGCGTGTTGAAGTTATGACAGCTAGTGCACTCAATACATACAAGGTAATGAATGCAAATGTGCTTGTTATGACTGAAAGTGCGCTTAAGTTGGTTGACGAAACTTTTAATAAGTAAGGAGGTACATTATGGCATACATTGTAAAACCGTTGGTTACTGAAAAGATGACCGCTATTTCAGAAAAGCAGAACAATAAGTTCGGCTTTATTGTGCTTCCTGCAGCCAATAAGATTGAGATTAAGAAAGAAATAGAAGCTAAGTATAACGTTAATGTAGTTTCGGTTAACACTATGAATTACGCTGGTAAGCGTAAGAGCCGCTACACAAAGGCTGGTGTTATCAAAGGAAAGACAAAGGCTTTCAAGAAGGCTATTGTAACTCTCCAGGAAGGTGAAACTATTGATTTCTATAGTAACATTTAATAAAAAATGGGTATTCGTAAATTTAGACCAGTAACTCCTGGTCAAAGACACAAAGCTATTGGTACTTTTGATGATGTTACTACATCGGTACCAGAGAAAACTCTTGTTTTCGGTAAGCGCAGCACTGGCGGACGTGACAACACTGGCCGTATCGCTGTTCGCTACAGAGGTGGCGGTCATAAGCGCTTGATTCGTATTGTCGATTTCAAGAGAGAAAAAGACGGAATTCCAGCAGTAGTAAAAACAATTGAGTACGATCCAAATCGTTCAGCGCGTATTGCTCTTGTTTTCTATGCTGATGGAGAAAAACGTTACATTGTTGCTCCTAACGGATTGCAGGTAGGCGCAACCATTATGTCTGGTCCTGAGGCAACTCCAGACCTTGGAAACACTCTGCCACTTGAGAACATTCCAGTCGGTACTGTGATTCACAATATCGAGCTGCGTCCAGGTCAAGGTGCTAAGATGGTTCGTTCTGCAGGCAATTTTGCTCAGTTAACTTCACGTGAAGGACGTTATTGTGTTATTAAACTTCCTTCTGGTGAAATTCGTAAGGTTCTTTCAGTGTGCCGTGCTACAATTGGTAGCGTAAGCAACTCTGATCATGCGCTTGAATCTTCAGGTAAGGCTGGTCGTAGCCGTTGGCTTGGACGTCGTCCACACAACCGTGGTGTTGTAATGAACCCAATTGATCATCCAATGGGTGGTGGTGAAGGTCGTCACACAGGTGGTCACCCACGTTCACGCAATGGACTTTATGCTAAGGGTCTCAAGACTCGTGCACCAAAGAAGCAGTCAAATAAGTACATTATTGAAAGACGTAACAAGTAATAAAGTTAACTGAATATGAGTCGTTCATTAAAGAAAGGTCCATACATTAATGTGAAGCTCGAAAAGAAAGTTCTCGCAATGAACGAGAGCGGCAAGAAGAGTGTTATCAAGTCATGGGCGCGCGCATCAATGATTTCTCCTGATTTTGTGGGACATACTATTGCTGTGCATAATGGTAATAAATTCATCCCTGTTTATATTACTGAAAATATGGTAGGACACAAGCTCGGTGAGTTTGCTCTTACTCGTACTTTCCGCGGTCACGCAGGTAATAAGAAGAAGTAATTGTAGAACAGGTTCAACAACCAAGTAAAAAGACTAAATTATAATAATGGGAGCAAGAAAAAGATTAATGGCCGAGAAGATTAAAGAGGCCCAAAAGACTGTCTACTTCGCCAGTCTTCGCGATGTTCCTTCATCACCACGAAAGATGCGTTATGTCGCAGATTTAGTGCGTGGCATGGAAGTGAGCAAGGCTCTTGCAACACTCAAGTTCAACAGCAAAAGTGCTGCAAAGGACATCGAGAAGGTACTTCGTTCTGCAATTGCTAACTGGGAGCAGAAGAATGACCGCAAGGCTGAAAACGGAGAACTCTATATCTCAAAGATTTTTGTTGACGAAGGCGCTACTCTCAAGCGTATGAGACCAGCACCTCAGGGACGTGGTTACAGAATTCGTAAGCGTTCAAACCACATCACTATCTTCGTGGACGCTAAAACTAATGAAGAAAAGTAATTATGGGACAAAAATGTAATCCAATAAGCAACCGCCTCGGCATTGTAAGAGGTTGGGATTCTAACTGGTTCGGCGGAAATGATTTTGGTGAAAACCTCCTTGAGGACAGCAAAATCCGCAAGTACCTCAACGCACGCCTTGCAAAGGCAAGCGTTTCTAAGATTGTTATTGAGCGTACATTAAAGCTCGTTACCATCACAATCTGCACAGCTCGTCCAGGTTTTATCATTGGCAAGGGCGGTGAGCAGGTAGAAGCTCTTAAGAAAGAGTTGAAGAAGGTTACTGACAAAGAAGTTCAGATTAATATATATGAAATTAAACGTCCTGAACTCGATGCTGTGATTGTAGCTAATAATATTGCGCGTCAGATTGAAGGTAAGATTGCTTACCGCCGTGCTATAAAGACTGCTATCGCTAACACAATGCGCTCTGGTGCGGAAGGTATCAAAATTCAGATTTCAGGTCGTCTCAATGGCGCAGAAATGAGCCGTTCAGAGATGTACAAAGAAGGACGTACTCCTCTCCACACTCTTCGTGCAGACATAGATTATTGTCTTGCAGAAGCTCTTACTAAGGTAGGTCTCCTTGGCATCAAAGTTTGGATTTGCCGTGGTGAGAAATTTGGCAAGCAGGATCTCACTCCTAATTTCTCTCAGCAGAAAGAAACAGGACGTGGTGGCAACAATGGTGGTGGACGTCGTTTCAGAAACAGAAAGTCTAATAACCGCAATTAATTTATCTCGTTGCAAGTAAATTTTGTTATTGAACAAGTCTTAAGCAACTTATAGAAGATTTTAACTATGTTACAGCCAAAAAGACAAAAATATAGAAGACCACAAAAAGGCCGTGGTCGCTGGAAGGGTGTCTCTCACAGAGGTACCGAACTAGCTTTCGGCAGCTTTGGTATAAAGGCTCTCGAGACAAAATGGATTTCTGCTCGACAAATTGAGGCTGCCCGTGTTGCTATTACACGTTATATGCAGCGTCAGGGTCAAGTATGGATCCGAATTTTCCCTGATAAGCCAATCACTAAGAAACCTGCTGACGTCCGAATGGGTAAGGGTAAGGGTGATCCATACCAGTATGTGTTCCCTGCTAAACCAGGTCGTATTCTTTTTGAGATTGAAGGTGTTTCTTATGACGTCGCAAAGGAGGCTCTCCGACTCGGTGCTCAGAAACTGCCTACTACAACAAAGTTTATTGTACGTCGTGATTACGATAAAAACGCTTAATTATGAAAATTTCAGAAATTAGAGAACTTACTACAGAAGAGCTCGCTGAGCGCATCGAAGTGGAGGTGGCTAACTTGAATAACATGAAGTTCAATCACAGTATTTCTCCGCTTGCAGACAATTCTCAGATTAAGAAGTTGCGTCACGACATCGCACGCATGAAGGGCGAGCTTACTCAGCGTAATAAATAAAGTATTGGGAATGGAAGCTAGAAATTTAAGAAAGCAAAGACAGGGTGTTGTTACTAGTGACAAGATGGATAAGACCATCGTTGTGGCAGCAAAGTTCAAAGAGAAGCACCCTATATATGGTAAATTTGTCCAGAAGACAAAGAAATACCATGCTCATGACGAGCAGAACGACGCTCACATTGGTGACACCGTTCTTATTATGGAAACTCGTCCATTGAGTAAAACAAAGAGATGGAGATTAGTACAAATCGTTGAAAGAGCTAAGTAAATATGATACAAGTAGAATCAAGATTACAGGTCGCTGACAACAGCGGAGCTCGCGAGGTTCTTTGTATCCGTGTTTTAGGCGGAACAAGACGTCGTTATGCTAGTGTAGGAGACATTATTGTTGTAGCAGTAAAGAGCGCAATTCCTACAAGTGAAGTAAAGAAGGGTTCTGTATCAAAGGCTCTGATTGTTCGTACTAAGAAAGAAGTGCGTCGTGCAGATGGTTCATACATTCGTTTCGATGACAATGCATGTGTTCTTTTGAACAATGCTGGCGAAATGAGAGGCAGCCGTATTTTTGGCCCCGTTGCTCGCGAACTCCGTGCTGCAAACATGAAGGTAGTTTCTTTGGCTACTGAAGTACTTTAATCTTTAAAAGTAAAATACAGCAATGAGTAAATTACATATTAAGAAAGGCGACATGGTTTACGTGAACGCTGGCGATGACAAGGGAAAGACTGGAAAGGTTACTAAAGTCCTCGTTGAGAAGAAGCGTGCTATTGTCGAGGGTGTGAACATGGTGAAGAAAAGCACCAAGCCTAGTGCAGCGCACCCACAGGGAGGTATTATTGAGCAGGAGGCTCCAGTTCATATCTCAAACCTTAATGTTGTTGATCCAAAGACGGGAAAACCAACTCGTATTGGTCGCAAGATGGGTGAGAATGGTAAATTAGTTCGTTATGCTAAAAAATCAGGGGAGGTATTGTAATGAGTACTACTGCACAACTTAAGAATGTATATGCTGAGCAGATAGCTCCAGCACTGATGAAGCAATTTAACTACTCTTCACCAATGCAGATTCCTGTGTTGAAAAAGATTGTAGTTAATCAAGGTCTTGGTATGGCTACTGCAGATAAGAAAGTGATTGAAGTCGCAATGACAGAAATCGCTCAGATTACAGGTCAGAAGCCAGTTGCTACTAAGTCAAAGAAGGACATTTCAAACTTCCGTCTTCGTAAGCAAATGCCAATTGGAGTGATGGTTACTCTTCGTCGTGAACGTATGTATGAGTTCTTGGAAAAGCTTATTCGTGTTTCTCTTCCTCGTATCCGTGACTTCAAAGGTATTGAGTCAAAGTTTGATGGTCGTGGTAATTACACACTTGGTATTACAGAGCAGATTATCTTCCCTGAAATAAACATTGACCAGGTAGATAAAATCACAGGTATGAACATCACTTTCGTGACTTCTGCTAAGACTGACGAAGAGGGTTATGCCCTTCTCAAGGCTTTCGGTCTTCCATTTAAGGACGCAAAAAAGTAATATAAAATGGCAAAGGAATCAATGAAAGCACGCGAGGTGAAGCGTGCAAAACTCGTAGCAAAGTACGCTGCAAAGCGTGCTGCGTTGAAGAAGGTTGTTGCTACAGCAGAAGACCCAATGGAAGCTTATGAAGCTGCTCGTGCACTTCAGGCAATCCCTGCTAATGCGAATCCTATTCGTCTTCACAATCGCTGCAAAATTACTGGTCGACCACGAGGCTTTATGCGTCAGTTCGGTCTTTCACGTATTCAGTTCCGCGAGATGGCATCTGCAGGTCTGATCCCAGGCGTGAAGAAAGCAAGCTGGTAAATTGCGGTACCTGCTTAAAAAGTTAGTAAACAAAAATCTGACGGTTACCAGTTCGGGGGTAACCTAAAGATACTTTGCTTCTAAAAAACGGTGGAGGAAAACAGTTGAGAACTAAGCTCTTCCACTGGTAAAGCTAAGTAAAGATAGTTTTAATTTAAGTTTAAATATTGTCGGGATTTTCCCAAACGTTCCCGATTAATTTAATTCAATTATGACAGATCCAATAGCTGATTATCTCACGAGACTGCGTAACGCAATCATGGCAAAGCACAAGGTTGTAGAAGTACCAGCCTCAAACCTCAAAAAGGAAATCACAAAGATTCTTTTTGACAAAGGTTACATTTTGAACTACAAGTTCATTGAAGAGGGACCTCAGGGCTCTATTAAGATAGCGCTCAAGTATGACCCTCAGACAAAAGTAAGCGCAATTCAGTGCTTGAAGCGTGTTTCTCGTCCAGGTCTTCGTAAGTATACTGGATATAAGGACATGCCACGTGTTATAAATGGATTAGGTATCGCAGTTGTATCTACATCCAAAGGTGTTATGACAGACAAGGAAGCTTCCGAACTCAAGGTGGGTGGTGAAGTGCTTTGTTATGTATATTAATTAAGGAGGATATATAATGTCTAGAATTGGTAAATTACCTATTATTATTCCTGCAGGAGTTACTATTACTCATAAGGATGACATTGTAACTGTAAAAGGTCCTAAAGGCGAGCTCAGCCAGTATGTAAACCCTGCAATCAAGGTTACTATTGAGGACGGAAAGTTGACAATGGAGGAGAATGAAGAACTGATGCAGGATAATACTAAGCAGCGTCATGCATTCCACGGATTGTATCGCTCACTTGTAAACAATATGGTAGTCGGTGTTTCTGAAGGTTATAAGAAAACACTTCAGATTGTAGGTGTTGGTTACCGTGTTTCTAATCAGGGCAATCTTCTTGAATTCGCTTTAGGATACTCTCATGCTATTCTTTTCGAAGTTCCAAAAGAAATTAAAGTAGAAACAAAGTCTGAGAGAAATCAGGATCCTCTTATCATGCTCGAGTCTGCAGACAAGCAGTTGCTTGGACTCGTTTGTGCTAAGATTCGCTCATTCCGCAAGCCTGAGCCATATAAGGGCAAGGGTATTCGTTTCCAGGGCGAGGTTGTTAGAAGAAAGTCTGGTAAGTCTGCAAATGCTAAATAATTAAATTGACAAGAGTATGATTACAAAGATTGAAAGACGTATCAAGATTAAATATAGAGTACGCAATAAGATTTCTGGTACTGCTGAGCGCCCACGTATGAGCGTATTCAGAAGCAACAAGCAGATTTACGTTCAAGTAATCGATGACGATGCACAGAAGACACTAGTAGCAGCATCATCATTGGGCTTGGAGAAGATGAACAAGTCAGAACAGGCTGAGAAGGTTGGCGAAATGGTTGCAAAGAAGGCTCTTGAAGCTGGAATTACAGCTGTTGTGTTTGACCGTAATGGTTACTTGTATCACGGTAGAGTTAAAAAGGTAGCAGATGCTGCTCGTAATGCTGGACTTAAATTTTAAATGCGATTATGGTAAATAGAGTTAAAGTACAAAACGATTCCGAGCTTAAAGACCGCTTGGTTGCTATTAATCGTGTTACTAAGGTTACTAAGGGTGGTCGTACATTCACATTCGCAGCCATCGTAGTTGTAGGTGATGGTAACGGTGTTATTGGCTATGGTCTTGGTAAAGCTGGTGAAGTGACAGCAGCTATTGCAAAGGGAGTAGAGGCTGCCAAGAAGAATTTGGTTAAGGTTCCAGTGCTGAAAGGCACCGTTCCACATGAGGCATACGCTAAGTTTGGCGGGGCTCGTGTACTTGTCATGCCTGCTTCTGAAGGTACAGGAGTGGTTGCAGGTGGTGCTATGCGCGCCGTATTTGAGAGCGTTGGTATTACTGACGTGCTTGCAAAGTCAAAAGGCTCATCAAATCCTCACAATCTTGTGAAGGCTACGATTGAAGCTCTTGCAAATATGCGTGATGCAAAAACTGTAGCACAAAACCGTGGTGTTAATTTGACAAAAGTATTCAAAGGATAAAGAGAATAATCATGGCAACTATCAAGATTAAGCAAGTAAAGGGCCAGGCAGGCCGTCCAATTGACCAGAAGAGCACTCTTGAGTCTCTTGGTCTTGGAAAGATTAACAAGGTCGTTGAGCGTGAGGATTCTCCATCTTTGCGTGGTATGATTCGCAAGGTAGCACACCTTGTTGAGGTTATTGACTAACGTATTAATACATAAAAATCAGATTAAAATGGAATTATATAATTTGCAACCCGCAGCAGGATCCACTCACAACAGCAAGCGCGTAGGTCGTGGATACGGTTCTGGCAAAGGCCGTACTTCTACTCGCGGACACAAGGGTGCTAAGGCACGTTCTGGTTACAAGAAGAAGATTGGATTCGAAGGTGGTCAGATGCCACTTCAGCGTCGTGTTCCAAAGTTCGGCTTTAAGAACATCAACCGCGTTGAGTATAAAGCTGTGAACCTTGATTTCATCCAGAAGCTCGCAGAAGAGAAAAACCTCACCAAAGTTGGTATCGAGGAACTCATTGCTGCTGGTTGGGTAAACAAGAAGCAGCTTGTAAAGGTTCTTGCTAAAGGCGAGTTAACAGTGAAAGTTGATGTGGAGGCTCATGCGTTCTCTGCTACAGCTGAAGCTGCAATCAAAGAAAAGGGCGGTAACGCCATAAAACTCTAAACTAATGGGTAAGGCAATCGATAAACTAAAGGATATCAAGATTGTTAAGACATTCACTAATATCTGGCGTATTGAGGATTTGCGTTCGCGCATCCTCTTCACGCTGGTGTTTGTCGCAATTTATCGACTCGGATCTTATGTAGTGCTTCCTGGTGTTGATACCGAAGCGCTTCAGGGACTTCGCAATCAGACAGAAGGCGGTTTGATGTCTCTTCTTGATATGTTTTCTGGAGGTGCTTTCTCTCAGGCGTCCATCTTCGCACTTGGAATTATGCCATACATTTCTGCGTCAATCGTGATACAGTTGCTTGGTATAGCAGTTCCATATTTCCAGAAGATGCAGCGTGAAGGTGAGAGTGGCCGCCGTAAGATGAATCAGTACACTCGTTATTTGACAGTGGCTATTCTTCTTTTCCAGGGACCGATGTATCTTCTTAACCTCAAGATGCAGACACAAGGATCGGCTATTTATTCTTCTTTGGATTGGAATATGTTCATCCTCGTTTCTGCAATTATTCTTGCAGCTGGAAGTATGTTCGTTCTTTGGTTGGGAGAAAGAATTACAGACAAGGGTATTGGTAATGGAGTATCAATCATTATTATGATAGGTATCATCGCCCGATTCCCAGAAGCTGTTATTCAGGAATTCAGTTCACGTATAGAAGGTCAAGGCGGTCTTGTCATGTTCCTTGTTGAGATTGTATTGTTCCTCGTTGTTATTGCAGCTGCCATACTTCTTGTTCAAGGTGTACGTCAAGTTCCTGTTAATTATGCGAAAAAGATAGCTGGCGCTCGTCAAATTGGTGGTGCTCGTCAGTATATCCCTCTTAAGCCATACGCAGCAAATGTGATGCCAATCATCTTTGCGCAGGCAATCATGTTCATTCCTGTAACATTGGCACAGTTCTCTGGCAGCAAACTCAATCCACTAGTTAGCCAGTTGATAGATAACGAGAGTTTTGGTTACAACCTTATTTTCGCTATTCTGATTGTGCTCTTTACATATCTGTATACAGCAATAACAATCAATCCTGTTCAGATGGCTGAAGATATGAAGCGTAATAACGGTTTCATTCCTGGTGTTAAACCAGGTAAAGATACTGCTGACTATATTGACAAGATTATGTCACGTATTACGTTGCCAGGTTCATTGTTCCTTGCGCTCATCGCCATTCTGCCCGCATTCGCAGGACTCTTTGGTGTACAGCGTGAATTTGCAGGCTTCTTTGGTGGTACATCACTCTTGATTCTTGTAGGTGTAGTTCTCGACACTCTCATGCAGATAGAGTCACATCTCATGATGCGCCACTACGACGGATTGCTTGATAGAGGACGTGTCCGTGGTGAACATTAAGTACTGCTTCAGACGAAATGGTATATCTTAAAACCGACGAAGAGGTCGAACTTCTTAGAAGCGCAAACCTGCTTGTAGGGGAAACACTGGCAGAACTGGCAAAAGTCATCAAGCCAGGAGTCACGACAAAACAGTTAAACACAATTGCTGATACGTTTATTCGTGACAATGGAGCGATACCAACATTCTTGGGTTACCCCAATCCTTATGGAAGTTCTTTCCCTGCAAGTATTTGTACATCGGTTAATTGTCAAGTTGTTCACGGAATCCCCAATGACACCCCTTTAGCGGAAGGCGACATCGTGTCAATAGATTGTGGCACACAACTAAACGGCTATTGCGGAGATTCTTGCTATACATTTGCTGTAGGCGAGATTTCAGAAGACGTGAAGAAGTTGTTAGAAACCACCAAAGAATCCCTTTATAAGGGTATTGAACAGGCGGTTGTTGGTCACAGGCTGGGTGACATCTCCCATGCAATCCAGTCCCATTGCGAATCTCATGGTTATGGGGTTGTCCGCGAGTTTGTGGGGCATGGCATTGGGAAAAACATGCATGAAGATCCTCAAGTGCCCAATTATGGTAGAAGAGGCAATGGAATGTTGCTGAAAAACGGTTTATGCATAGCCATCGAGCCGATGATTACCATGGGAACGAAGGATATTTATATGCAAGAAGACCATTGGGGTATCGTGACTCGTGATAAAAAAGTTGCAGCTCATTATGAGCATACGGTTTGTGTACGTAAAGGTCAAGCAGATATTCTATCGTCGTTTGAAAAAATAGAAAAAGTATTAAGAGAAAAATCTTTATAAAATATGGCTAAGCAGTCAGCTATAGAACAAGATGGAACTATTGTCGAAGCATTGTCAAACGCAATGTTTAGAGTAGAATTGGAAAATGGTCATGAGATCATCGCTCATATTTCTGGCAAGATGAGAATGCACTACATCAAGATTCTTCCAGGCGACAAGATAAGAGTAGAGATGTCTCCTTATGACTTGACCAAAGGCAGAATAGTATTCAGATATAAATAAAATTACAATATGAAAACAAGAGCATCATTGAAGAAGCGTACACCTGATTGCGTAATCGTAAGACGTAAAGGTCGTCTATTTGTAATAAACAAGAAGAATCCTAAGTACAAGACACGTCAGGGATAATTCTTATGTAAGAATTTGAAATTAAAGTAAGATATGGCAATAAGAATTGTAGGTGTAGACCTCCCACAGAACAAGAGAGGTGAAATTGCGCTCACATACATTTTTGGTATTGGACGCAGCAGCGCAGCTAAAATCCTTGAAAAGGCTGGCGTAGACAAAGACATTAAGGTAAAAGACTGGAATGACGAACAGGCCGGTAAGATTCGTTCGGTTATTGCTGCCGAATATAAGGTAGAAGGTGACCTCCGTTCAGAAATCCAGCTTAACATTAAGCGTTTGATGGACATCGGTTGCTACCGTGGAATCCGTCATCGTCTCGGTCTTCCAGTACGTGGTCAGAGCACAAAGAACAACGCTCGTACTCGCAAGGGTAAGAAGAAAACAGTTGCAAACAAGAAAAAGGCTACTAAATAATAATTAATATGGCAAAGAAAACAACTTCTGCAAAGAAGAGAAACGTGAAAGTAACCGCAGAGGGTCAGCTTCATGTACATTCTTCTTTCAACAACATCATTGTTACTTTGGCTAACAGTGAAGGTAATGTTATCTCTTGGTCTGCTGCAGGTAAGATGGGTTTCCGTGGTTCAAAGAAGAACACTCCTTATGCAGCTCAGATGGCAGCACAGGATTGTGCTAAGGTTGCTTTCGACCTCGGTCTCCGCAAGGTAAAGGCTTACATCAAGGGTCCAGGCAATGGCCGTGAAGCTGCTGTTCGCGGTTGTCATGCTGCAGGAATTGAAGTTACCGAGATTATCGACGTTACTCCACTTCCACACAATGGCTGTCGTCCTCCAAAGAGAAGAAGAGTTTAATCATTACAATTATGTCATTTGCCAACGAGCTCGTTTTGTCGTATCTTTCCTTTCTACGGCTGCTGCTGAGAGCTGAATGGCATTAAACATTAAAGAATAATATGGCTAGATATATTGGACCAAAATCAAGAATTTCTCGTCGTTTTGGTGAGGCAATCTTTGGACCAGACAAAGTATTGTCTAAGAAGAATTATGCTCCTGGTCAGCATGGCAACAACCGTCGCAAGAAGACATCTGAGTACGGTCTCATGCTTGCTGAGAAGCAGAAGGCAAAGTACACTTATGGTGTTCTTGAGCGTCAGTTCCGCAATCTTTTCGAGAAGGCTGCAACCAAGTCTGGTGTAACAGGTGAAATCCTCCTTCAGTTCCTTGAGTCACGTCTTGACAATGTGGTATTCCGTCTTGGTCTTGCCCCAACTCGTGCTGCTGCTCGTCAGCTTGTTAGCCACAAGCACATCACAGTAGATGGCAAGGTGGTTAACATCCCATCATACGCTGTTCAGCCTGGTCAGGTTGTTGCAGTTCGTGAGAAGTCAAAGAGCCTTGAAGTAATTGATGCTGCTCTTGCTGGCTTCAATCACAGCAAGTATCCATGGATTGAGTGGGATGAGAGCGTAAAGGGTGGTAAGTTCCTCCACATGCCAGAGCGTGCAGACATTCCTGAGAATATCAAGGAGCAGATGATTGTCGAGTTGTACTCTAAATAATAAATAATCAAATGGCGATATTAGCATTTCAAAAACCAGAAAAAGTCGTAATGTTGGAGGCTGACGAGAAGTACGGAAAGTTCGAGTTCCGTCCTTTGGAGCCAGGATATGGTATTACCATTGGTAATCCTCTTCGCCGCATTCTTCTTTCTTCACTTGAGGGTTATGCTATTAACACCATCCGTATAGCAGGTGTAGAGCATGAATTTTCAACCATTCCAGGTGTAAAGGAAGATGTGACCAACATTATCTTGAATTTGAAACAAGTTCGATTCAAGCAAGTGGCAGATGGTTTTGAGTCAGAAAAGGTCTCAATTTCCATCGAGAATTCAACCGAGTTTAAGGCTGGAGATATCAACAAGTACCTCAGTGGATTTGGAGTGTTAAACCCAGATTTGGTCATTTGCCATTTGGATCCTCAGGCAACTTTGGAGATAGAGTTGAGCATCAATAAAGGTCGCGGCTATGTGCCAGCAGACGAGAATCGTGAATTCTGCAACGAAATCAACGAGATTGCGATTGACTCAATCTATACTCCTATCCGCAACGTCAAGTTCGCAGTAGAGAATTACCGTGTGGCTCAGAAAACTGACTACGAAAAGTTGGTTCTTGAGATTACCACCGATGGTTCTATCCATCCAAAGGATGCCCTCAAAGAGGCCTCTAAGATTCTTATCTACCATCTCATGCTGTTCTCAGACGAGAAGATTACTCTTGAGAATGCAGACTTTGATGGTAATGAAGAGTTTGATGAGGAAGTATTGCGTATGCGCCAGTTGCTGAAGACCAAGCTTGTCGATATGAATCTCTCTGTTCGCGCTCTCAACTGTTTGAAGGCTGCAGATGTAGAGACACTCGGCGATCTCGTACAATTCAACAAAACAGACTTGCTCAAGTTCCGCAACTTTGGTAAGAAGTCACTCACAGAGCTTGACGACTTGCTTGAGAGCTTGAACCTTTCGTTCGGAACTGATATTTCTAAGTATAAATTAGATAAAGACTAATCAAAAATGAGACACAATAAGAAATTCAACCACCTTGGTCGTAAGCACTCTCATCGCAAGGCAATGCTTGCCAACATGGCAATCTCGCTCATCATGCACAAGAGAATCACTACTACGCTTCCCAAGGCAAAGGCTCTCCGTGTATATGTTGAGCCACTGATTACAAAGTCAAAAGAAGACACTACAGCTTCTCGTCGTGTTGTGTTCAGCTACCTCCAGAACAAGTACGCTATTACAGAGCTCTTTGGCACTGTAGCAGCAAAGGTTGCAGACCGTCCAGGCGGCTACACTCGTATCATCAAGTTGGGTCGCCGTCCTTCTGACGATGCTCCAATGGCATTCATCGAACTCGTTGACTTCGATGAGAACATGGCAAAGACAGAGGTGAAGAAGACTCGCACTCGTCGTTCTCGCAAGGCAGCTCCAAAGGCAGAAGCTCCAGTAGAAGCGCCAGCAGCTACAGAGGCTCCAGCAGAGGAGGCACCAGCAGAAACATCTGCAGAGTAAAATATTGCCAAATCATATCTTGCAGGCCGTACACCACCAGTGTGCGGCCTTTTTTTTGTTCCCTTATTTCTTCTCCTTGTTCAAATGCAGATTTTGTCAGGCAGACATTAAATCTCATGAATCCCTCTTTGATGTTGTCATGTCTTTTTCGTCGAGCAGACGTTAATTCCCCACGAATACATCTTGTTTTATTTCCTCAATTCAAATAAAATTTGTAAGTTTGCCACGAAAAACATCCAACCTATATGAAAAAGCTTTTACTGACAGTCATTGCCATGCTTGGCATCGTTGCCGTTAGCGCGCAGACCGAACTTACCACTGCCGACTTGACCTCCTTGTATAAAACACAATCTCGTGGGTGGACCAGCATCCACGACCCATCAGTCGTGTGGGATGCATCCACACAGACCTTCTACATCTTTGGCTCTCACTATGCTGGCGCAAAAACCAAAGATTTCAAGACTTATACAGGCATATCCAACTTCTACGCAGGCGGTTACAACAAAGACAACGCCTATAAAGCCTTTCAGACCAACCCCGTGCATACCGTAAAACGTTGCTTGCCGGGCATCACCCAGGTTGAAGAAGTCACGCTTGGCTCCTTCGATGCCGCAGCATTCGCTTCCACTTATGCTTCTATAAAAGTTGGCGACCGGCAGCCTACCACCACTGCCAATTGGGTGTCAGGCTGTCAGTGGGCTCCCGACATTGTCTATAATCCTCACATGAAAAAATGGTGCTACTACCTCAGCATCAACGGTGACCACTGGGCATCCGTCATCGTCCTGATGACCGCCGACAAGCCCGAAGGCCCCTACACCTACCAAGCCCCCATCGTTTTCGGAGGCTTTGACGGGCAGACACGCTCCGGCAAAAGCGTCAACTACAAAGATACCGATCTCGAAGTCGTTTTAGGTCCGCTCGCTTCATTGCCGACTCGCTACAAGACCAGCAAGTGGGGCGACTTCTACCCCAATCCTATCGACCCCTGCACCTTCTTCGACGAAGACGGTGAACTTTGGATGGCCTATGGCTCATGGTCAGGCGGCATCTTCATGCTCAAACTCGACAAGCACACTGGTCTTCGCGATTACACCTATACCTACAGCGGAACAGGCACCACGCCCAATGCCGCTGCCACCAGCGACGCTTATTTCGGCAAGAAAATTGCAGGAGGCTATTATGTCAGTGGCGAAGGCCCCTACATCCAGCATATCGGCAGCTACTACTACCTCTTCATGAGCTATGGCGGTTTCGCGCCCAATGAAGGCTATGAGATGCGCGTTTTCCGTTCCGACAAGCCCGATGGCCCTTATATCGATGCTTCAGGCAAGGCAGCTACCTATACTGATCAAAACCGCTGGGTGCTCAACTATGGCCCTTCTGCAGCCACCAACCGAGGCATGAAACTCATTGGAGCCATGAACCAATGGGGACAGATGAAAGTAGGGGAGTGCGCTCAAGGCCACAATTCCGCTTGTCAGGACGACAAAGGCCGCACCTTCCTCGTCTGCCACACCAAGTTCAACGATGGAACTATCGGCCATGCAGTTCGTGCCTACCAGATGTACCTCAACAAGTTCGGATGGCTCTGCACAGCACCTTTCCAGTTCAACGGCGAGACCGTCAACGACGACTCCCTAGCCACCACACAGCCCTATTCGGTGGATGAAGTAGCCGGTGATTACCATGTCCTCATCCATCCTTATAAGCTCGACCATGCCAATTATGCCGAAGCCATACCGTCACTCATCCACCTCTCGGCCGATGGTACAGTGACAGGCGATTACACAGGTACATGGAAATATACCGACGAAGGAAAGTCTTACTTTCAAATCAAATTGGGCTCCGTTGTCTATAACGGCGTTATTGTAGAGCAGACCCTCGAAGGTACGACTGCCAAAGCCCTCTGCTTCACCACCGTTTGCAGTGCCAATGGCGCCTCGCAGGGCGTTCCGTGCTGGGGCTATAAGCTGCAGCCGCCATACGCCGTTGCCTACAACTACCAGAAATACAGCGGCAGCTATTTCAAGTCCACCCAGTTCGCAGGTATCTCCAAACACATGGACATCCTGTTCGACCCCGTAGAAAACGTCGAACTCACGTGGACATCCTCCAATCCCGATGTCATGACCCATGCAGGCAAATACAATGCCCCTGCCGAAAAGACCAGCTTCACCATGACCGCCCGTTTGCAGTGTGGCGACTACTATTGGCAGAAAGACTTTAGCGCCACAGCCCGTGCTGCCGTCGAAGTACAGGGCGCCCCTACTGCAGGACTTGTGGCATACTATGATTTTGACGCCAAGCCAACCCTCAACCTGCTGACCGGCGATGACAAAATCACCTATTCTTCCTCTGGCACTCAAGGCAAGGCTCCTGTTCTCGAAACCGACTATGCCCGCTTCGGCCAAGTGCTTCACCAGTATTTCGGAGCACAAGGAGCCAATAGCTATTCGCGCATGGACAATCCTCTGCTCGGACAGCAGAATCTTGAAGGCTTCACCGTCAGCATGTGGGTAAAGCGCACCGACGACAACCGCTGGGATGCCCTGTGGACCTTCTTCAATGCCATGTCACCTTCCACGGCTGGTCCTCGCCTCTACCTGACAGGCAATAGCTATGTCGGCTTCAACGACAACGCAGGCAACTGGTTCGACATCAACCATCCGGATACTAAAGTCGTCAGCAAAATCTCAGTAGGCGAGTGGCATCTCGTCACCTTCACCTATTCAAAGACCGACGGACTGATGCTCTACCTCGATGGAAATCCCTATCTCTCCTTCCAGTTGGCCTATATAGGCAGCGCCGCCAGCGAGAACGAGTTCAACCGTTCCCTAGTCCTCGATTTTGTCACATCGGCAAAATTCTTCTATCTCGGACTCGGTTCCTTCTGGGGCTCAGCCGATGCCCGCTTCGACGACCTCATGATTTACAACCGTGCCCTTTCTGCCGAAGATGTAAAGGGCCTCTCCACACTTCTCAACCGCATCAATCCATTCAACGACGGCACGATTGTCGGTGTCGAGCAGCTTCCTTCATCCGATGCTCCTGCTATTCCTTTGGCACAGCAGGGTGTCTACGACCTCACAGGACGCAAGGTGGCACAGCCAGACAAGGGTCTCTATATCGTGGACGGGAAAAAAGTATGGTTTAAGTAAGAAGGAAGTTGCAGAAACCTTTTATTCGCAAACAAACATCCCCAGAAACAGTCACCGTCTGCCACAAATTAAAAACACCGTGTTCCAAATATTTCGTACACGGTGTTTTTAATTTGTGGCAGACGGTGAACTCGTAAGGAAATCGCTTCCGACTTGCCCAGCATGCATAAGATGTTCCCTTTTAGCATCCTTTTGTATCTTTTCTTTTCCATTCGGGCAACATAGACGAAAATTCATGTAACAAACCTTCCTTCTTCTCCGTTTTTGTCCGTTTTTGAGGCATTTTTTGTTAATTTTTAGATTTTATTAAAAATCTTTTAAGTTTTTTTTTGTTTATATGTCGGAAAATATGTTTCTTTGCATACGTTATTTTAGCCGCAGTGGCGATTTGGCCAAATGTTGTCACCCCGAGCTGCAATAACAAAGATTGAGTGAAACTTTTACTAATATTCATTTACCTAACTTAGAAAGACAAACAAAATCTATTCTAATATTATTATGTTGTATAACTTTCAGAGGAAAAAAATGTGCAGACGCCTTCTATTAGGAGGTACACTGCTTGTTGCAGGTTTGGGCATCTATTCTTGTTCTGACGCTTATGACTTAGGTGAAAAGCAGCCGGAAGGTTTGAATAACATCTATGGTTATATGAAAGAACAGGGAAATTTCTCAAACTACTTGCAGCTGATTGAAGATCTTGGTCAGGCAGAAATCCTATCCAAGACAGGTAGTAAAACCATGTTCATTGCCGACGACGATGCGTTTGCGAAGTTCTACGCGTCAAACAGTTGGGGAGTGAAGAACTATGGCGAGCTCTCATTGGCGCAGAAGAAACTCCTGCTCAACTCTTCCATGATTGACAACCCATACTCAACAAGTATGTTGTCATCAGCAGAGTCACAGGGTTCATCTGGCCGTCCGGTAAAGGGAGAGGTGTGCCGCCGCTCTTCATCTCAGTCACTGCTTGACTCCGTGACACTCGTAACAGCTGCCAACGCAGAAGTTCTGCCACAGAATTCAGCCTTCGCAGAGCTCTTGGCTAACCACGATTCTATCGTGCTCTTCACCGACGCGTCAAACGCGGCTCCAATGATTCACTTCACAGGTAAGTTCGTCACTACAAACAAGCTGGAACTTTCCGACATCGACTTCATCTACAACCAGAGAAATACTGGTACGTTCAAGACAGACGATGTGTATGTGAACAATTCAAAGGTGATTAACTCCAACATCTTCTGTAAGAACGGATTTATTCATCAGGTGGACAATGTCATCATGCCACTCGACAACATGGCAGAGCTGATTCGCAAGAATCCACAGACTCAGATTTACAGCAGCATCCTCGAAAGATTCGCTGCACCAAAAGATTCTATCTCGCTGACAAGAACCTACAACCAGAACAAGGGAACAGAATACGACTCAGTATTTGTGAAGCGTTATTTCTCAGACCGTTCATTTGGTTCTACGATGTCAAACAGCGTGCCTTTCTTGGTTGACAAGAACGGCAAGCCATTCGACGACGGTAACACATCTTTGAAGTACGATCCAGGATGGAATGGCTATGTTCCTTATATCAGTAACGACCGTCAGCCTCTGATGGAAGACATGGCAGTGATGCTCGTTCCAACAGACGCTGCAGTAGAAGACTGGTGGAATAACAAGGATGGTCAGGTTATCAAGGATTACTATGGAACAATCGAGAACACGCCAAACTCAGTGCTCGATGACCTCATCCGTGTAAACCAGCTTGAGTCATTCGCAGCATCAGTGCC
>JAEIGA010005168.1_pt1 | contig 20030 bp, 17 predicted proteins | sample 9270691 | NCBI WGS metagenome assembly JAEIGA01 (sample SAMN17057246, study PRJNA624740) | gut metagenome | biome: biome; isolation source: fecal sample | host: Bos grunniens | place: China: Xizang | collected 2019 | reverse complement strand
TGTTTATGCAGAAACAATCTCTTTGGCACGAGCAAGTGCACCATTAATATGATTACGGATATTCTCGCGCCCAATAAGTTGTACCAATCCAGCTTTTTCCAACGTACGGAACACATGATCATTGACCCCTGACAACACCAATGTTAGTCCGCATCGTTGAGAGCGTATGTAGAGTTGCTCTAAGTTATGAATACCTGTAGAATCTATAAAAGAAACCTTTCTCATACGAAGAATGCGAACTTTTTGTCCATCAGCACCCATTCGCTGGCTAATCTCATCAAACTTATTCGCTATACCAAAGAAATATGGACCATCTATTTCATATACTTCGGTATGAGGAGGAATTTGCAGTTTCTCAAGATCATTACCATGCAGTTGAATATCCGTGTGAAGGGTTGGGTCAATCTCATCAGAAAAAGCACGAATAACGGTGGCCTCGTTTGTACGTTTGAGGAATAGTATAATAGCGAGAAGCAAACCTATCTCAATAGCGATTGTAAGATCAAAGATCACCGTTAAGATAAAAGTAACAAGCATAACGATAAAATCAGACTTAGGCGCCTTAGAAAGAGCAACAATCTCGCGCCAACCTGACATATTGTAACTTACAATAATCAATACGCCCGCAAGACATGCCATAGGGATCATACCTACAAGTGGACCAAAACAAAGCAATACTAAGAGCAACATTAGCGCATGTACAATACCTGCAACAGGGGTACGACCACCATTATTAATGTTGGCCATAGTACGTGCAATAGCACCTGTGGCAGGAATTCCACCAAAGAAAGGAGTCACCACATTCGCTACACCTTGGGCAATAAGTTCGGTGTTAGAGTTGTGTTTATCGCCTATCACACCATCTGCTACCATTGCGGAAAGTAACGATTCAATCGCGCCCAACATAGCAATAGTGAAAGCAGAAGGAAAAAGATCCTGCACCAGATTGAACCAAGTCTGCCCTTCAGCTAAATTAAATTCAGGAAGATGCGGAGCTGGCATACCACTTGGCAATGTATAAAGGTCACCAATAGTAGTAATTGAAGTAACCCCTCCAAACTTTCGCAACAACCAAACAACTAATGTCATCAAAATGATTGCCACGAGCGAACCTGGAATCTTCTTGCTGATTTTAGTAGAGAAAATGATAATCAACAACGAAGCAACACCAATAGCAAATGCCCACCAATTAATATCGCGCCAATGTTGGAAATAGCAAATCCATTTATGGATAAAATCGGCAGGCGCATCTTGGATTCCCATACCAAACAGATCATTCATCTGGGTAGAGAAAATAGTAACGGCAATACCCGCAGTAAAACCTATAATCACAGGGTAAGGTACAAACTTAATAACATTGCCCAACTTAAATAATCCCATGAAAATAAGTAAAATACCAGCCATGATCGTAGCAATAAGCAAACCTGTCAAACCATGCTGCTGGATGATGCCATAAATGATTACAATAAACGCACCAGTAGGTCCACCAATCTGTACTTTACTTCCACCCAAAGCTGAAATGATAAATCCGGCAATGATAGCAGTAACAAGACCTTCAGTAGGACCAACGCCCGAAGAAATACCGAACGCAATTGCAAGAGGAATAGCAACAACAGCTACAATCCATCCCGCAAGTGCATCTTCAAGAAAACGCTCTTTGTTATAAGAACGAAATGTTGAGAATAATTTAGGACTAAAAACATCCTTAAATGAGAAAAAAGTTTTCATATACCTTAAAAATCAATTGACTTCTCTTTAACCATAGATTAACTATAGATTAACAAATCTATTACTCGTGATGATAGGGTTCGCCTCGCAAAATAGTCATTGCCCTATAAAGTTGCTCTACAAAAAAGAGGCGCACCATTTGATGGGAAAAAGTCATTTTACTCAAAGAAATCTTACCATTGGCGCGTTGATAAACAGCCTCTGAAAAGCCATAGGGTCCACCAACGACAAACACCACATCCCTACCCGATGACATACGTTTTTGGACATAATCGGCAAATTCAATTGAACGAAACTCCTTGCCATGCTCATCCAAAAGTACCAAATCAGTACTAGCATTGATCGTTCGCAGAATCAACTCGCCTTCTGATTGCTTCTGTTGCTCTGGTGTTAGAGCTTTGGTGTTTCTAAGTTCAGGAATAACCTGGATATTAAAAGGAATATAGTGCGCAAGGCGCTTTTGATATTCCTGTATGAGCAAATCTATATGGGTATCAGTAGTTTTCCCAACAACTAGTAGCGTTATTTTCATAAACCTCTTTGTTTCTTAATATGCTCGTATGCCTCATTAATTCCTCTAAACTTATCTGTAGCTTGTTGGCGAATCTCTTCTCCTGCATTGGCCACTTTATCTGGATGATACTTCATTGCCATACGTCGATACGCCTTCTTTACCTCCTCATCGGTAGCAGAAGGTTGAATCTCCAAAACTTGGTATGCCCAATTAACATCTTTCTGACGTTGATACAACGCCAATAAAGACTGATAATCAGCTTGTTGAATATTCATCCATATCGCCAAATTAGAAATAACCTGCTCTTCTGCAGGATGTAACTCACCATCCGCATTAGCTAGACTGAGTAATAGATGCACCAACTCAAGACGGGTTGAGTAGTTGACATATTGACTAATCTGTTGAGCTACAGCGTGCGCATCAATATCTTGCTTAAGCAATTCTTTGAGCAACAATAATGCATGCTTGGCACCTTCTTCTCCAAAAGTTTTCAGCAAGAATGGTTTAATATGGTTGATCTCCGACTTGAGAATCTTACCATCTGCCTTGATGACACAAGCTATGAGAACAAGAATAGAGATACGTATATCATCTTGTGTGGTACGATGTGTATGAACACGCCTAGTAGATCGTTGCGAATCATCTTGCTTAGAGTCATTTTTCTCAAACAATGATGCTAACAGCACCCCAACTAGCGCTCCTATAGGTCCGCCTACTGCGAATCCTAATCCTCCAAATATCCATTTTCCGAGAGACATATTTCTTTAAATTAGGGTAGAGAGATAATGAATAGCATGTTGCAAATCTTCTGGAGTGTCAATACCAATAGAGGCTTGATGCGTTTGCGCAACTCGTATTTGCACCCCATTCTCCAACCATCGCAATTGTTCTAAACACTCCATCTGTTCCAAAACAGAAGGACGAAGTTGCGTTATTCTTCCTAAAATATCCGCACGATAGGCATACATGCCAATATGACGGAAATGCTGACCACATTTGAGCCAATCTTTCTGTTCTACTCCCCGTAAATATGGTATAGGAGTACGAGAGAAATAGAGGGCATTACCGAGGATAGTCGAATTATTTTCCTCTCGCGCAATAGCAACTTTAACATAGTTGGGATTATTCACATCATCCCAGTTATCAGATTCCGCAAAAGGATGAACCAGAGTCGCTATTTCTGTAGGGAAACAATCCATCAAGGATTGTATTTGGTCGGGCTGAATAAATGGTTCATCCCCTTGAATATTAACCACTACAATATCCTCTAGAGCACAAGTATTATCCAATGAGTCATAGTAATATTGAAAAGCTTCGTACACGCGATCAGTACCACAAGTATGGTGAGGAGAAGTCATAACCACCTCTCCACCAAAAGACTGTACACAATCGTATATACGTTGATCATCAGTAGCAACTATTACTACATCTAATTTTTTACTCGCTTGCTCATACACACGTTGTATCACAGTTTTACCACATAAATCAGCTAGCGGCTTGCCTGGAAAACGGGTACTCGCATAACGAGCAGGTATAATACCTATAAACTTCATATGGCGACAAGATTAATCTTCGTCCTCAATATATTGATATGGAGTATCTACTTTCTTTTTAGACAATCTAGTTCGAATATAGTCAAAACCATAACGTCCATTCTTCTTATGACTTCCATAGCCATAGCCATAACCGTAGCCATAACCGTAACCATAGCCATATTTAGCTCCATAGCCATAACCATAGCCATAAGCATAACCACTACCTGACTTATTCGTTGGAATATCAGATAGAATAATATTAACCTTATCTTTGTGGTAAAGTGCTAAATTATCCAAAGTTGTTTTAGCAAAGCGCTTGTCTGTACTTGTACAACGAATCACATAAAGGGTAATATCTGTTTGCTCAATTAGTGCCATTGCATCAGGTACAATTCCTACAGGAGATGAGTCTATCACAACAAAAGTATAGCGCTCACGTAATGTTTGAAGCATCTCTGATAACTTCTCACAACGGATCAACTCACCTGGATTAGGAGGTATTGTACCAGCAGCTATGACATCAAATCCTAGTTCCTCATTATGAATAATAATATCCTCTAGCTCGCAGTCTCCAATCAGATAATTGGTAACACCCAATGGCGCCTCCAAACCAAGTTTCTCATGAATATCAGGCTTGCGGATATCCATATCAATCAACACAGTTGGATGCCCCATCATAGAGTATAGCGCCGCAAGGTTAGTAGAAATATAGGTCTTACCATCACCTGATTGAGTCGAAGTAACAGCCACAGCAATATTGGTCTTGCGCATAACTTTGAATTCTATGCGCATACGTATATTTCGCAACATCTCGGCATAGCTAGAACGAGGTTTTTTACGAGCATACGTTGGGTCTTGTGATTTTACGTGGCGTAACAATCCCAACACATCAAAGGAAGACAAACGCTCTGCTTCTTTGAGGGTACGCACCTTGTTATTAAGCAATTCAGAAAGGATAAGTAACAACAACGGAATCAACAAGCCAAAAGCCAAATAGGAAACGGTATTCTTACGTTTCTCCTTACTATTCATCGCGTAGGTAGTGCGCGCGCGATCCATTATTTCGCTATCTGGAGTATTACCTGCCTTTTGGATTTCTGCTTCCGCACGTTTTTGGAGGAAGAAGGTATAGTAGTTATCGTCGATACGATAATTACGCTCAATAGCTACCATCTGCAATTCCTTCTCAGGCAAAGAACGGATCTCACGCTCCACCTCACGCATACGCACAGACAAATCTTTCTTCTCTATATCCAAAGAAGCTGTCATGGATTTCACAATCTCAGCAATAGCTGACTTCACGTTCTCAATATCGGTCGTAAACTTAGCATAAAATACATTCTTCTCACTCAGCTCACCTCGTTGAATTTGTAAGTCATTGAGTTGTTGTACCAATTGCATTAACATTGGTTCATTAAGTCCCAAAGTAGATGGCGCAATAACAGCTCCTTGCTCTATCTTCTGATCCAGATAGTTTGACAAATAATTCAAATAAGTTTCTTTCAAACGCAAAGCCATTTGTTGTTGATCATACTGACTTGCCTTAGCCATCAAACCTCCCGCATAAGAGTTGACATCCACAAACTTATTCTCCTGACGGAAATTGGTCATGGCACCCTCGCTTTTGGTAAGACTCTTTTGCAGTACTTCAAGTTGTTCGTTGATGAATGCAATTGATTTCTCTGCCACCATATTTTTGCGCTCAACGTTTTGCAAGAGATAAATCTCGCACAATTTGTCAATGAATTCACGATCACGCTCTGGTGTTTCGCTAATCAACTGAATACCCAATACCGTACTGCGCTCGGTAACAAAATTAAGCTGCAAACGGCTAGAGAACTCGTCGGTCAAGCTCTCACGTGAACGAAAACGGAAATAGATATGCTGACCAGGACGCATCATCATATTAGTAGGCCATATGCGAGCTGTAAAAAGAGTGGTCTGCAACTCTTCTCCATAATGAGTCTTATAACTAAATGGATAGTTCTCATCTAAAGTCGTTATGACCAACGCACCATCCTCTTGAACCTCACAACGGAAAAGATGCTGGTAAGCCATAGGGTCCACCTGTGTGTATTCTACAGAAATTGGACTATTGCGATAGATGTTACGGGTTTTGAAGCGGCCTTTTGTGATATACTCCACGTTCATAAAAGACAATGAGTCAACCGTACGACCGATCAAATCATAACTTCCAATAATGATTAACTGGTTATTCACGTTGGTATAGCCTGCACCCACACCAAAACCTTGCATGATTGAAGCAGAACCATATCCTGCACCACTAGATTCTTTGATAATCATGGTACCTGTAGTAAGATATCGCTCAATCACACGTTTGTTTTTGAGGTAGGACAATGAAAATGCGATAACGGCTGCTATTACAAATAAATACCAATGGTGGAGGATGCGAATCACCCACTCCATCAAATCAAAATTAGAACTTTCTTCTTCCATTGGCATCATGCCATTCTGCAGAATTTCTTCTTGTGTCATATATGATCTTTTATTTATAAGTTTCAAAATTAGATTCTAACATTACCAAACGCCTGGTATATAATTTAATACGGTAATCAACAAAGACACCGAACTTGTAATCAAAGCCAAGAATCCACTATAGCTAGATTGTTTGTAAAAACTTCCGGCATCACGACTCACATAAATCAAATCATTGGGATAAACGTAATAATATTTGGAGTCAATAATAGAATTGGTACGAATATCAAACTCTAGTACCTCTGGCTCTGCGTTTCCTCGTGGACGAATGATACGCACATGGCGACGGTCACCCGAGTTCATCAAGTCACCAGTCATAGCCAAGGCCTGAAATATCGTCATACGCTCTTTATATATGGTATACGTACCTGAGTTAGCATCACCAAGTACTGTAAATTTCTTATTGTACAAGGCGAGCTTAACGTCTGCATCAGGAATAATCTCACGAAAAGCGGCCTTCAACGTATCTTGCGCCTCCAATTCTGTCAAACCCTCTAATTTTACAGGAGCCAAGAATGGTATATCCACAGTTCCGTCCGAATAGATTCGATAGGAATTGGCATATTGACCCGAACCATTATTATTGGCGGACAAAGTTTTGGCGATTGTCTCATCCATCGTGACTACACGATAGATAATTTCGTCGTTCACCTGCAAACGATAAGGCTCATAAGCAGACGAATCATATTGAGGCAAGTTATCACGCTCTTGCAACAAGCCTACTTGTCGATAGCCATAGCAACTACTTAGCATGCCCAACGCTACGACGATTATTATATGCATCAAGATCTTTCTCATTTTATTCCCCTCCATTATTTGCAGCTTCTATTCTATTCATAATTCTAACTACCAAACCATAGACAAATCCGCCAAACGCTAATGTCGTAGCTACCACACTAATAGAAGTAGTCACAGAATTCACGCCAAAGCTTTGTCCTTTAATTCGTTGGATATATATTACATCATTGGGTTCAATATAGTAATATTCCGAATTGATAATATCTTTGGAACGTACATCAAAGACCTTCACTTGGGTTTGTCCTTCAATCTCACGAACTATACGCACCTTGCTTCGATCGCCGAAGTCACCTATATCGCCAGCCATCGCTAGTGCCTCAAAGATGGTCACCTTCTCCTTTGGAATAGTAAAAGTACCACTTCCTTTATCACTAATCACACTAAAGGAACGACGAACAATATTCACTTCTACCGAAAGCATCTTGTAGTCTTGATACCCAGAAACATAACCAGACAGTTCGCGCTCCAAATCCAACTTAATTTCACGGGTAGTCTTCCCGCGAACAGGCACACGACCCACCATCGGATAATCTATCGTACCATCATCTAGCACCAAGTAGGTATACAAATCATACGAACCACCTGAATTAGCACTTTGGCGAATCTGCGAACTATTAACGCCGGCACCTGAAGGATTAAACATCTTACTTATTCGTTCATCAATTGAGTACACATACACATACAATCGATCACCAACGCGCACTTGATAATCCTCATAAGTCAATGTGTCCGCATAAGCTGGAATCTTGTGCTTTCCGGGCTCTTGCATCAAATTCACCTTCTTGCTCGTCACACAAGAAACAAGCAACAAAGGAAGCAATAATATCAGTAATTTCTTTGTCATCACTAAACTCTAAACTCTAAACACTTAACACTATCTCTTTTCATCCCAACCAAAGGGGTGGACAGACAATGGCAATTTTGCCAACGGATGATAGTCACCCACCAAACCTATAGGAGTGGATTTGCGAATATCACTCACGATCTCTATAGAAGGACGTGCCTCTGAGATACGGAAACCATTACCCGCCAAAATTTGCTTATAGCTCTCGGTATGCAACTCTGTAAAGCCCTCGCTAAACTCAAACTCCTCGCCATCAATAGACAATGTACGATATGTCTTCTTCTCGCCTTGTACCGCATTGGCTGGCAAACAATCTGCGTTGATACTTAGAAAATAACGAACACGGGCGTGCTCCAAATCCAAATATCCGGCCACACGATCAAAAGACATCACATGGACAATATTCTGCTTGACTGCACCAAAAATCCATTGCAACATATCATAGAAATGCACACCAATATTTGTAGCTATACCGCCTGCTTTGTGCACATCGCCCTTCCACGAACTGTAATACCACTTACCGCGGCTTGTGATATATGTCAAATCCACATCATAAACCTTATCCTTAGGGCCGTTTTTAACCTTCTCACGCAAAGCGGCAATCTTATCATGCAAACGCAATTGAAGAATAGTATAGGCTTGACATCCTGTTTCTTGTTCCAATTCTACAAGGTTGTCAATATTATACGGATTGAGCACAAGTGGTTTTTCGCATATCACATTGCATCCCAGACGCAAGCCGTAGCGAATAAAGGCATCATGCGTATAGTTCGGAGTACAAATACTCACCCATGACAATGGATTGTCCGTTCGCATTTGCTTTGAGCAAAAACGGTCAAACTGCTCATTCTCCGTAAAAAAGGAACAATCTGGAAAACTAGCATCCAAACGTCCCACAGAGTCAAATTTATCGTACGCAACCATCAAATTATTGCCAGTGTCGGCAATCGCTTTGATATGACGTGGCGCTATATAACCCGCAGCGCCAATAAGGGCAAAATTTTGCATAAAAATATTCTATTTTTCAATTAGCGCACAAAGGTACTACAAAAATTGCAATTTTGCAAATAATTTACACAAAAAGTTTACTTTTAAGTAAAATAGAGCGAAACCAACTACTCACATTACCCCCTAGACAAAGCCGTAACCACTCCGATACCACTCCGATACCACTCCGAGAGGTTACCGAGTAGATACCGAGAGGTTACCGAGTAGATAAACATAAAAAATACTACTCTATCAAGCAGATAAAGTAGTATTAAAAATGCACATCAATAAACAGGCTTTATTTCTCTTTTTCCCAAAGATATTTCATCCACTCTGCCATCTTCTGCTCCTGTGGACTTCCTTGCGCATGCCAAAGCTGTGTTCCCTGCAATTCGTCGGGCAAAAATTGTTGCTTAACAAAGTGATTAGGGAAGTCATGAGAATAGAGATAATCATGCCCATAACCCAATTCATCCATGAGTTTAGTCGGAGCATTTCGAAGATGCAAAGGCACAGGCAAATTTCCCGTCTTCTCAACCAACTCAAGCGCTTGATTAATAGCTAAATAAGCAGAGTTTGATTTCTGCGAAGTAGCCAAATAAACCGTTGCCATCGCAAGGGGTATTCGTCCCTCTGGCCAACCTATTTTTTGCAGGGTATCAAAACATGCGTTGGCCACCAACATCGCATTGGGATTGGCAAGCCCAATATCCTCGCTAGCCGATATCACTAAACGTCGTGCAATGAACTTAGGATCTTCTCCCGCAGCTATCATTCTCGCCAACCAATATAAAGCAGCATCTGGGTCACTTCCTCGGATCGATTTGATAAACGCTGAGATGATATCATAGTGCAATTCGCCATCCTTGTCATACGCTACAGGATTTTGCTGCAACTGTTTGGTAACTGTCTCGTTATCAATAATCTTAACACCCGAATTTGTAACCAATTCAATGATATTAAGCAGTTTGCGCGCATCACCTCCAGAATAGCGAAGAATACTCTCTGTTTCTTTGATTTCAATATTCAAACTGCGAATATATTCATCTTCTTTCATCACCCGATCTAGCAAGTGTAACAGATCATCCTTTGACAATGACTTTAACACATACACCTGACAACGACTCAAAAGAGGAGTAATCACCTCAAAAGACGGGTTCTCTGTCGTGGCACCAATCAATGTTATCGTACCATCCTCTACCGCCCCTAACAAACTGTCCTGCTGAGACTTAGAGAATCGATGAATCTCATCTATAAACAGTACGGCGCGCCTATCTTGCCGTGCATCATCACCAACTGCGGAAGCAAACAAACCATTATTGGATGTCGCATGGCGTTTGGCTTTATCTATCACGTCGCGCACATCTTTCACGCCACTTGTCACAGCAGAAAGAGTGTAAAAAGGGCGATCTAATTGACGTGCAATTATACGCGCTAGAGTGGTTTTTCCCACGCCAGGAGGTCCCCATAATATAAAGGAAGACAATGTTCCTCTATCCAACATCTGGCGAAGGATCGCACCCTCGCCCACCAAGTGTTGTTGACCAATATATTCATTCAGCGTCTTGGGACGCAATCGTTCTGCTAATGGTAACATATTTCTGCCACTTTACTCTATACACTTCGCATTTTCTCTATCTCTGCGTTGTGTTCATCTGCGGATAACAAACGAATATGCGTTTCTGTACGCATGTCAGTATCCTCTTTATATACCAAATAATGGTGTTCACCTTTTATTGCCACTTGTGGCAAATGCGTGATACTAATCACCTGACGAGAAGCCGCAATCTGACACATTATATCGCCCATTTGACTTGCAATAGCGCCACTCACACCAGTATCAATCTCATCAAAAATAATCGTTGGCAAACCGTTTGTAGATGCAATCAAAGCTTTGATACATAGCATCAAACGACTTATCTCGCCACCCGATGCCACATCTGCCACACGACGAAGTGACTGATTAAGATTAGCTGCAAACATAAACTGCACATTATCCTTACCGTTAGGAGTAAAATCATCTGTCGGAGTAATTTGTACGGCCACATTGGCATGCTTAACCCCTAAACGTTGCATATCTGCAATCAAATGCGTAGCTATTGTATCCACCACAGTTTGACGGGTTGCAGTCAACGCATCTGCTGCTTGAGATAGCACATCCAATGCCTTACTTACATCTTCTTGCAAACGAGCAATATCCTCGTCATAATTAGCTAGTTGCTTCATCTGCAAGCCCAACTCATCATGCAATTGAATGAGTTCATCAACCGTCTGAACTTTATGCTTTTTCATCAACGTTTGCAACATACTCATTCGTTCCTGCACTTCCTCTAACCGTTGTGGATCTCGCTCTGTACGATCATAGAGACGCTGTACATCCGAAAGAATATCTTTGAGTTCTATCTCTACGCTATCCATTCGTTCAGCGAGTGTTGCATCTGCATCCTCCAAACGTATAGAATGAATCAGAGATAATGCACCATTTTCACCATCTAACTGCTGCAAAGCAGCAGCAAGTGACGCTTGTATATCCTCAGCATGTGATAAACGATATTCCTCTTCTTCCAAATCTTCCATCTCGCCCACTCGCAAGTGCGCATCTTCTAACTGTTGCCACTGGAAGGCGACATAATCAGCATCGGATTGAGCTTTAGCTGCACGTTCTCTAAACGTACGCAATTCCAGCAAAGCCTCGTTATACTGCTCATAAGCAGAAGAATAAGCTTCACGCTCGGCTTCATTATGCGCAATTGTATCTAGTATTTGTAATTGAAACAAATCATCGCCAATAAGCAAGCTCTCATGTTGCGAATGGATGTCTATCAGTTGACGAGCCAACGCCTTTAATTCCGTCTGCGTGACCACTTCGTCATTAACAAAGGAGCGTGACCGACCACTTGCGTTCAATTCACGACGAATAATCACTTCTTCACCTCCAGACACAAATGTTGCCTCTATAACACACTTATCTTCACCTTCGGTAATCGTTTTGGTATCTGCCCGAGCACCCATAACCAAGTTAAGAGCACCTAAAATGATACTCTTACCCGCACCCGTCTCACCTGTCAGCACAGAAAAACCCTTATAAAAATCTATATCTAGATGAGAAATAAGGGCATAATTCCGTATATGCAAATGCACTAGCATTTTACTCTTCCTCGTAATATCCTTGTTCTATACCGTATTGGAGTTCACCATCCATAATCAGCTGAATTTGTTCGCTCGTCAAATTCGCACCATTCTCTTTGGTTTTGACCAATAGATATTCTAATTGCTGTGTCTCATCAATCTCGCCTTCAAGATAGGTTACTTCCTCTGCGGACTCTTCCAATAGACCATTCTCCATTAGATAGTCATCCATCAAGTCTAGAACCAACAGCACATCCGTTTGATTCATACCTCGACGGTCTTGCTCTGGAATAAGGTTCCAAATATAATCTAGTAATTGCTTCTCTTCTGCCTCTAAAAGGCTCAATTCAATGTTTGGATTCATAATAAAAAAATACATTTTTTTGAGTTTTCGCTTGCAAAATTACAAAAATATTCTTACCTTTGCAAATTATTTGGTAAAAAACTCAAAAAAAATGAATAATTTTATCCAACGTACCCTTTCTGCAATCGTGTATGCAGGCACGGTAATTGCATCAACCCTACTCCACCCAATGTACTTTGGCATTGTATTTATGATTATTAGCGCATGGGCCATTTATGAGCATCACAAACTCGTGCAAACTAGTATCAAAGCAGCCAGTTATGCCATTATAGCATCTGTACTACTCTTTGCTACAATGTACTTCTACTTTTTAGGTGACCCTATTTTTAGATGGTTATTATTCTTTTACTTAGCCGTTCTTACTGCCGCTATCATTCGAGAGTTATTCATACCTCAACAAGACCCTATCCGAAGCTGGGGACTTCTCTGCAGTAGCCAAATAATGATTGCATTGCCTTTTGCTCTCATGAATGGTATCTTATTGCAAAACAAGTTCCTCCTATTGGCACTTTTCATCATTATTTGGTTAAATGATAGTGGTGCTTATATCGTAGGCTCACTCATGGCTAAACGCAAGAAAGGCAATCATAAGATGTTTCCCCGTGTAAGCCCCGCCAAATCTTGGGAGGGACTGATCGGAGGATTTATCTTTGACTTAGTGGCTGGATATGTGTTCTACCGAATGGGTTGGACTACTGGCTTAACCCTAACAGCATACCCTTTGCTCAACAGTCTTTTATTCGCGCTAACCATCGGCATTTTTGGCACATTAGGAGACTTGATTGAGAGTCTATTCAAACGTACCCTAGGCGTAAAAGACTCAGGCAAATTTCTTCCTGGACATGGTGGTGTATTAGATCGTTTTGATAGTTTACTTTTAGCAGTCCCTGTCGTATATTTACTATTCATCTATTTGTAATTGCAATCTTATCACCTACTTCCCATGCTGCTTCTTATTCGCATATTTAGCATCTTTCCGCTTTCCGTTTTGTATGTCTTAGCGGATTATATAATATATCCATTAGCGCGATACGTGGTGCGTTATAGGTTGCATCTAGTACGCAAAAATATTAGCCTATCCTTTCCAAACAAGACAATCAAAGAGCAACGCCAAATCATCAACAACTTTTACCATCATCTTGCCAACCTTTTAGCCGAAATAATCTATGGATATCGTATTTCTGACGAAGAAATGCGTCAGCGCGTTGTTTTTGATAACGTGGAGATGCTCGAGAGTTTGGCACATCAAAAACATGGCGTCATCATCTACTTAGGACATATTTACAATTGGGAATGGATGGCAGATATAGGCAAACGATTCAACGATAAGTCCATCGTTGAGTACAATGTTTATCGCAAACTAAAAAATGCACATTCCGATCAAGCCATGTTAGAATTACGATATAAACGAGGAGGCGAATGCGTTGAGAAAAACACGTTGCTACGAAAATTAGTACAACTACGACATGCTAATCATCCATTTACCATTGGGCTTATTGCGGATCAAAAGCCATCTCCTCGCAGCGGATACGTGTGGACGAAATTCCTCAACCAAGACACTTCTTTTTTAGACGGAGGAGAAACATTAGCACGCAAATTTGACCTTGGATGTGTATATCTTCATATCACTTCACCAAAAAGAGGATATTACACGATACATTTTAAAAAGATCACAGAAGATGCCAACGCGATGCCTGAAAATAGCATAACGCTAACATATGCTAAACTGCTTGAAGAAAATATTTGCGAGCAACCACATGCTTGGTTATGGACCCATCATCGTTGGAAATGGACCCGAGAAACCCTCCAATAAGACAAAATCGAAGATGTTTTTTTATTTTTAGATAAAAAATGTTGGACATATCAAAAAAAAGTACTATCTTTGCGGAGATTTTTTTTGAATAATAATTAAAAATATAAGATATGGAATTTAAGTATGCACCAATGTTTCAACTTGGCAAGGATGAAACAGAGTATTATTTGTTAACCAAAGACCATGTGTCTGTTGGCGAGTTTGAAGGAAAACCTATCCTCAAAATTGAGGCTGAGGGTCTTACTAAAATGGCAAATGCCGCATTCTCAGACGTGAGCTTCATGCTTCGTCGCAGTCACAATGAGCAAGTCGCTAAAATCTTACGCGATCCTGAAGCTAGCGCCAACGACAAGTATGTTGCTTTAACGTTCTTACGCAACGCAGAAGTGTCATGCAAAGGTCAATTACCACTATGCCAAGACACTGGCACTGCTATCATTCATGGAGAAAAAGGTCAACAAGTATGGACTGGTTATTGCGATGAAGAAGCCTTATCTAAAGGCGTATACCTCACTTATACCGAGCGCAACCTTCGCTATTCACAAAATGCTCCTCTCAATATGTACGATGAGGTAAATACCAAATGCAATCTCCCTGCACAAATTGACCTCGAAGCTACAGAAGGTATGGAATATCACTTCTTGTGCGTAACTAAAGGTGGTGGCTCTGCTAACAAAACTTACCTATATCAAGAGACGAAAGCACGTATCCAAAATCCAGGTACACTCATTCCATTCCTAGTTGAGAAGATGAAGAGCCTAGGTACTGCTGCTTGTCCTCCATACCACATCGCATTCGTAATTGGTGGCACTAGTGCAGAAAAAAACCTTTTGACTGTCAAACTCGCATCTACACATTACTATGACACGCTACCTACTACCGGAGATGAGACTGGTCGTGCATTCCGCGATATTGAATTAGAAGAGCAACTCCTCAAAGAAGCATATAAAATTGGCCTTGGAGCACAATTTGGTGGCAAGTATATGGCACACGACATTCGTGTTATTCGTCTTCCACGCCACGGTGCTAGTTGCCCTATCGGACTCGGCGTAAGTTGCTCTGCAGACCGTAATATCAAGTGCAAAATCAATAAAGATGGTATCTGGATTGAGAAGATGGACAATAACCCAGCTTCACTTATTCCAGAGGAACTCCGTCAAGCAGGCGAAGGAGATGCTGTACGCGTTGACCTCAACCAACCTATGGCAGATGTATGCAAACTCCTCAGCCAATATCCTATCGGCACACGTTTGAGTTTGAATGGTACTATCATCGTTGGTCGTGACATCGCTCACGCTAAGATCAAAGCTCGTCTAGATGCAGGCGAAGGTATGCCAGAGTATCTCAAGAACCACCCTATCTACTACGCAGGTCCAGCTAAAACTCCTGCTGGTATGCCTTGCGGCTCAATGGGACCAACTACGGCTGGCCGTATGGATCCTTACGTTGACGAATTCCAAGACCACGGTGGTAGCCTCATCATGCTCGCTAAAGGCAACCGTACCCTTGATGTCACCAACGCGTGCCAAAAACATGGTGGCTTCTACCTAGGATCTATCGGAGGTCCCGCTGCTATCTTGGCACAAGATAACATCAAATCTATCGAATGTGTAGAATATCCTGAACTCGGCATGGAAGCTATTTGGAAAATAGAAGTAGAGAATTTCCCTGCATTCATCCTCGTTGATGACAAAGGTAACGACTTCTTCAAACAACTCAAGCCTTGCGAAGGATGTAGTATTTTGAAGTAAGACTTATTTATGTCTGAAGACAACAAGAAAAATAGTTTCTGGGTACGATTGCGTAATAAATATCGCATTAGTATCATCAACGAAGAGACATGGGCAGAACATGGTCACCTCCATCTTAGCGGATGGGGGGCCATTGTTGTGTTAGCAGTCGCTTTCATGTTGACGTTAGTACTATTCTCTCTGATCATTTTGTACACTCCTATACGCAATTATTTACCAGGATATTCAGAGAATATACGTCATCAATTAATGGAAGAGTCTGCAAGAGTAGATTCGCTTGGCACAGACTTAGAACTGCAACGCCAATACCTGAACATCATCTCACAAGTAGTAGCAGGAGAAGTCTCCACGGATACGATACAAAGCATGGACTCCATGCAGATTATCATGAGAGAGGAATTGTTGCTAGCAAAGAGCGAAGCCACTGCAGAGTTTATAGCACAATACGAAGCCAAAGAGAAGGATAACTTACAGCTATTTGAAACTGTACAAACTCCTCACACTTTCCATCCCTCCGATTTTTTTCCACCTATCCACGGGAAAGTAACTACTGCCCACTCTAGCACACAACGCACTACTGTTGTTACTAGTTTCGGCAACAAAAATGTTTCTGCAATATTGGATGGTACAATCATGTATTGTCAATATAACATGAATAGTACCTATACAATCATGATTCAGCACACACAATTCGTTTCTATTTATTATGGGATAAAACAACCGTTAAAAAAGGTAGGAGATCTCGTAGCTACAGGTGAAGCAATTGGACTGATAGAGAACATAACATTGGAATTTGAATTATGGAAGAATGGTCAATCCATTGATCCTGAGGAATATATTGCATTTTAGTCGAATTGAACATTAACACAAGATTCGGCCATTAGTATAGTATGAGAATAAAAAAGATTATATGTATATTTAGTACCATAGTGGTGGTATGTACTATGTCTTCTTGTAGTATTTCTGCTCGCGTCAAACGCGCAGACAAGAAGTATGATATAGGAGAGTATTATACTGCCGCAGACATGTATAAAAAGGTATACAAACAAGTTAAGAGCAAAAACAAAGACACACGTGCGCACGTAGCCTTTAACCAAGCAGAATGCTATCGTGTACTCAACAACACGAAAGCTGCTAGTGCATATAAAAATGCTATTCGATATCACTACCCCGATTCTATAGTCTATCTGCATTATGCACAAGTGCTACAGTATCAAGGTAAGTATAAGGATGCTATCAAACAGTACGATATTTTTTTAGAGGAACACCCCAATGACTATGTGGCACAAGCTGGCAAATACGCCTGTATGAAAATTGACGAATGGAAGACACAACATTCGCGTTACAAAATTGAGCCAGTCAAAGAGTTTAATGCCAAACGCTCGTCAAACTTTAGCCCTGCTTTTGTAACATCTGATGGAGATGCTGTAGTCTTTACGTCTAATCGTCAAGAGCAAGAATCTGCCAACAAGCAAAAGGTCCGCACCTCATCAGTAACAGGCATGCCAACGTTTAATCTCTACTCTGCTCGCAAGAATGCGGCAGGAAAATGGGAAGAAATAGAGTTATGTCAAGGATTATATGCAGAAGCTGAAACTGAAGAGGAAAATACAAATCAAAAACTAGTAACAACAGCGGAGCTAGGAGCATGTTGTTTCTCCGCAGATGGCAAAACAATGTATTTCACCTATTCCAAACCCATGAATGGGCAAGATGTCGGAGCTAAAATTTACACATCTCAACGAGCTAGTGGCGAATGGAGTGAGGGACAAGAACTAAAACTATTTAATGATAGTAGTATCACAGTTGGACATCCTTCTCTATGTACTACTGGAGACACGCTCTACTTCGTTAGTGATGCTCCAGGAGGCTATGGAGGTAAAGATATATATATGGCTATCAATAGCGGAGGTGCATGGGATGATATTCGCAATTTAGGTCCAACAATCAACACTTCTGAAGATGAATTATTCCCACATATTCGTTACGATGGTAGATTGTATTTCTCATCCAAAGGACATCCTGGTTATGGAGGACTAGACTTATTCTATGCTATACAAGAAGACACTACATGGGGAGTATACAATATGGGAGTACCATTTAACTCGTCTAACGATGATTTCGGTATCACATTTGTAGGCGAAAGCGAGGACGGTCTTTTCACTTCCAATAGAGGACAAAAGAAAGGGTACGACCAAATCTATTCTTTTGTACTACCACAAATGGAATTTATCATTGAAGGTAAAGTATCCAATACGGACGGAGAGCACCTATCAGAAGCTACTTTGCGTCTTATTGGTAACAACGGTACTAATGTCAAGACTCAAATTAGGCGTGATGGAACATATCGATTGAAGCTCAACAAAGATACACGTTATGTCATGCTAGTGACAGCACGAGGATTTCTCAATCAAAAACATGTCTTTGCTACAGAGGGGCTGAAAGACAGCCATACCTACCAACAAGATTTTACCCTCGCACCTATCTCCAAACCGGTTAAGATGGGTAATATTTTCTTCAAGTTTGGTAGTTGGGAACTAACTCCAGACTCCAAAGATGGTTTAGAGGCTTTAGCCAAACTACTCAATGACAACCCTAATATTACTATTGAGATGGCTGCTCACACAGATATGATTGGTAATAATGCTGCCAACCAAGAATTAGCCCTCAAACGAGCACAATCAGTAGTGACATACCTCATACAAATGGGCATTGAATCCGAACGCCTCACACCTATTGGATATGGAGAGGAGAAACCTGTCGTAGTTGATGAAGCATTACACCAACAGTATCCTTATTTGCCTAAGGACCAAGTCCTTGACGAAGCATTTATCCTAACTCTCACCAAAGATCAACAGGAAGTTTGCAACTCACTCAACCGTCGTACTGAATTTCGGGTTCTCAAAACCACATATAACTTATACTAACTCATCACTCATAATTCATAGTTTACAACGAATATGAAACAATATCTTGAACTCTGCCAACGAGTACTCAACGAAGGCACCCTTAAAGCGGATCGTACGGGTACAGGTACCAAGTCGGTTTTTGGTCATCAAATGCGCTTCAACCTTGAGGAAGGATTTCCACTTTTGACTACCAAGAAACTCCATCTCAAGTCTATTATCTACGAACTATTATGGTTCCTACGTGGCGACACCAACGTCAAATACCTCCAAGAACATGGTGTACGTATTTGGAACGAATGGGCAGACGAGAATGGAGAACTAGGTCCTGTTTATGGTCACCAATGGCGTTCATGGCCAGACTATCAAGGCGGACACATCGACCAAATCAAACTGCTGGTTGAGCAAATTAAAAATAACCCTAACTCACGCCGCCATATCGTGAGTGCATGGAATGTAGCAGAGGTTAATAATATGGCTTTACCACCATGCCACACCCTCTTCCAATTTTATGTTGCAGACGGACGCCTCAGCTTGCAGCTCTACCAACGTTCTGCCGACATCTTTCTTGGCGTTCCATTCAACATCGCTTCATACGCACTTCTACTGATGATGATGGCGCAGGTTACGGGACTAAAAGCTGGCGATTTTGTGCATACATTTGGTGATGCCCATATCTATACCAATCACTTTGAACAAGTGCAACTCCAACTCACACGCGACACGCGCGCGTTACCTAAAATGATTATTAACCCAGAGGTAAAAGACTTGTTTGATTTCAAGTTCGAAGACTTTACACTCATGGACTACGATCCACATCCACATATACCTGGCGTAGTAGCCGTATAAAGCCGTTCCCTCCTTGTCTTTTACGGGTTCATGACGGGTTCATGACGGGTTCATAACGATACAACACAATATCTATACAAGACTTTTATGCTATCTCTCATCGTTGCTATTTCAGAGAATAATGCCATCGGCAAGGCGGGTGATTTGTTGTGTTACTTGCCTGACGACCTCAAACATTTCAAAGCACTCACTACAGGTGCCACGGTTGTGATGGGCAAGAAAACGTTCTTCTCCCTACCCCGTCGTCCTTTGCCTAATCGCAGAAATATCGTGCTAACTCGCGACATGAGTTTCACATACGACAATACCGAAATAG
>JAEIGA010005167.1_pt1 | contig 20033 bp, 37 predicted proteins | sample 9270691 | NCBI WGS metagenome assembly JAEIGA01 (sample SAMN17057246, study PRJNA624740) | gut metagenome | biome: biome; isolation source: fecal sample | host: Bos grunniens | place: China: Xizang | collected 2019 | reverse complement strand
CTCTTATCTTTTTTATTTTTGCTTTATATTGACTTGGTATTGGTCTATTTAATAGTTCTTTTATTTCAGCATCACTCATCTCTTTAATTAATTCATCTCTTTCTTTAACTCTTTCTTTTAGTTCTTCTGGAGATAATTTATCAACTAATTCTGGTGTTATTGCTAACTTATCATATTTTTCTAACATTTTTCTTTCCTCCTATCTTTTCTTTCTATTTGCAATTTCTTGCTTTGCATATTTTAGTGCAGTCGCTTTTGAATATCCCATATTAATATAATATTGTTCTATATCACTTAATGTTCTTAACTTAGATTTTTTTATACTTACTGTATCGGTTTTTTTATTATATTCATAATCTTTAAATCCTGGTATATCTACTATGTCTTTTTCATAATTAACTTTATTTGTACTAGCATTATATTTTGGATTTTCTATAATATCACCTATACTGTTATCCCATATACTATGTTGATTATATTTTTCCATTAATTCAAGTGCAACTTTCTTATCTTTAGTATAAAAACTAATTTCAGGGTCTCCTCCAAATTTACCAGCATAAACTTTCCCATCACATTTGTTTCTGCACTCTTCAATCCTATCATAGTATTCGTCATTAGTCAACTTTACTCCTGATTGTTCAAACGATACATTATAACCTTCACCTTTAAAATCTACTGCTTTACCAGTATCTACGTCATACGTTCCATCAGGTATTGATTTATCACTTATCTTATTTAATTTATCTCTATATTCTCTTCCTGCTTTATTCTTTTTTACTGTATCTAATAATTTTTGACCTTCACTTTTATTTGCCTCTATGCTATTTTTTACATACTCTTCACTCATACCATTTTTTTGATAATTTTCTTTAATTCCTGCCCAATATTGTCTTTCTGTTGGTTGCATACCATCAGTATTTTCTAATTTACTAACTGCAAGATTATATTTATCATAATCTTCTAAATCTTTAGTTTTGTCATCTAATTCTTTTATAATTTTTTCTCTTTTTTCCATTGTTGCATTTATTTTATTTGCTTTTTCTTGTTCTATATCTTTTTTCTTAAATTTACCCTTCATACCTGTTTTTATAGGTATCTTTCTGCCTCTATATGTTATCCATATTATTCCGTCATTACTTGCCATTTTATTCCTCCTTTATTTTATTAAATTCTTTTACTTTAGTTCTCTCAATCAACCTATCTCTTACTCCAGCAATTGCAGTAACCTCTTTATATTTATTTTGTAATTGATTTATTCTTTTTTGATAATATAACACTTTTGGTTTATCATCTAATTTCTTATAAAAGATATGCTCGTGTTTATCTTTTCTTATTTGATTTTCTATACTTCTTTGTAATTGAGTTATCTCATATAATGTATATTTCTTTCCTTCATACTCTACGCCTTTGTTATTAGCATCTATTATTGCTTGTAATTGTTCATCAGTATAAAGTGGTTTATGTATTCCTACAACTATTTGCCTAATTCCATGATAACAATTATATTGACCTATACTACGTCTATCTCTTCCTGTTTCTTCACTTGTTGCAGGGTATTCTTTACCATTAACGTCTACACAATCTTCATCATTTTGGAACTTCTCGAAATCTTCCATTCTAAATTGATGACCTTGTACATACATATGGTCTGGTGCTGGATTTTCGTGTACTCCTATTTCTACTCCATCAGCACCAAATCTTTTCCCTAGTTCCATACTCGTCTCCATAGAAACTTGTCTCATACTATCCATTATATTTCTTCTAACAGCACTCTCTATGCTTTGAGTATATTGTCTTTTACCATCATTTGCATATACTATTTGTCTCACTCCACTATTAACTAATTGATTTATGGTATTTTCAATCATAGTAGAATAACTTTCTTTTCCTTGACTAATAGCATATACGCAGTCATCTATTACCTTTTGATATGTATCTTTCATATCTAAAAACATTATATGTTTATCTCTATCTAAAAAAGTAAATCCAGTTGACCTTGCTAAATTAACAAAATCTCCCTCACTCATCTTAAGTGCAGCATCTACAATATTTGTTAATTCTTTAGTGTTCTCATATATTGGAGTATCCATATTTTTTGCTTTAAAATATATATCAGCAAAATCTATGTCCTCTTTTGCTACCTCTTCTAATACTCCTTTTATTTCCTTTTTAGATTGTTTAGTTAATTTACTCAACTCATCTAATAACTCTGTATAACTTCTATCATATTTTAATTGTTGTGCTAATTTTCTTGCTTGACTTGGTGTTAACTCTTTAAACTTGCTAATTATATCTGCTAACTCTTCTAATACCTTTGTATTGTAATCTTCAAATCTCTTAGAAAATCTTGCTGCGACTAGTTCTTCACCTTTTCTTGCCATCTAAATCACAACCTATTCTTTTTTATCTTCTTCTTTATCCAGTTCTTCCTCATCTTCTTCTGGATTTCTTTTAAAATTATTATTTTTTAATAAATCCTCTGTTTTAGGTTCATTATCTTTTATTTCTTGTATCGCTTTCTTTGCTTCTTCTATATCTTCATCAGGGAATATAAATTGTCTTACTTCTTCATCTTTAACTACTCCCATACTATTTCCTTGAGTTAATTGATTAAATGTTTCCTCAGTACTTTCTAATAAGTCATAACTCCAATCGAAATTAACTTCATAATCACCCATAGGTGTAATATTATAATAATTTGCTAATATATTAATACCATCTAATAAATCAGTAAATCCTTTTTCAAAAGCATCTCTTGTATCTGCCACTATTGTAAAAGTATCATATAATGCCTTCTTAATAGCAGTTGCAGTTGCATCTTGAGTTTCAACCTCAGTTAATATCCCTTTACTTGTCCCTATTTGTTTTTCTAATCTAGCATACAATTCTTGTAATCTAGCATAATAAGAACTATCTCTAAATGCAGGGTCAAATACTTCCCATAGGTCGTCTTTATCAGCATTAAATTTCTTATATAAAGGACTATCTGGTAATATATCATGTCCATTCTTATCCTTCTTGAACATAGTATAATCTACACCAATAAATACTTTCTTTGCTTCAAATTCATCTATAATTTGTTTTAAAGTAATTTTAATTTCTTTTATAGTACTTTCACAACCATATGTTAATGGTACTCCATAATCATCTTTATTCATACGATTATCGATTGGTGATTTAAAGTATCCACACGTAATTTTTTCTACATTAGATATTATGAACTCATCATTAATATCCTTCCATATGTCTGGTTTCCCTACTACTCCACCATTCTCATCAGTATATCTTTGTCTTATAACTTCTCTACCATTTTCTATTGAGTAATCAGTCCATCTATAACACATAGTCTTAGTAAATCCATTCTTTTGGATATACACGTCTGCTAACACTGTCATGTTAACTATTTTCTTTCCTATCATCTCATTAATAGAAACTCTAAATTGTGGAACTATATTGTATTGCATCTCACCCTTAGCATAAAAAGGAATTACGAATACACCTCCAGTTCCTAACATTCTATTAAATATTCTTTTTCTATCATTCCATATCTCTTGAGCAATTTCATTCATATATTTTGCCCTCTTATTAGTTTCCTCAATTATGATAGAACTTTCATTCGCACAATAATTACTTAATTTTGTACTGAATATAGCATTATAATTAATATCTTTTATGTTTTGATATTGCATATTATAATACTCATTATCCTGATATTCTCTATCAGTACTACTTGTTTTTCTTTGGAACATTGCTAGTATCTTATTCCATAAATTTTTAATGAACATTTTTAATCCTCCTTATCATTCCATTTTAATTATATCGTATTTATTCTTCTTTGTCTAATTGACCTTTTATCTTATACATTAGAGTTCTTACTTTCCCTTTTTTTAAATCAAAACAATATCCCATCAAATGTTCATCATATACGCACTCTTTTTCTATAAAATCAATTATCTCTTGTCTTTCCTTCTTTAATTTATCTATCTCTTTATTAGCATAATATAAAGACGCTTCTAAATCATTCTCATGTTGTTTATTCATATATCCTCCTAATTTCCCTTCTTCTTCCATACATTATTTAATGCATATCTAACACTATCTATACAATGGTTATTTGCATCTACATAACCACTTATATAATTACCATCTTTATCTTGTTCATATTCATATGTACTAAACTCCTCAGCACTCTTAGGACACCTTACTGGGTCTATAACTATTTTAACTAAACTTGCTAACCACTTCATTGAATAATCTACTGACCCTGGTCCTTTTTCAGCACCCTTCATAAATGCACCATAACTTTTAAAGTCTCCAATAGATTTATTCTCAGCACTATCTGCAATAATTAAATCATCTTCTGTAACATTCTTATTTTCTTTTAAATATTCCCAAACGTCAGCATTACTCATCTTATTAACTACAAATTCATCATAAATGTATAAAGTCTTTTGACTAGCATTATAACACATTTTTGTCCAAGCAAGTGGGTCTGGAAACCAACCAAAATCGAGACCTTGATATATATAATCAAAAGTTCCAATCTCTTCATCAGTTATCTCTCTTAATTCAATATTCTCGAATACATTACCACCTGTACCAGTTTCTTCTCCTAAATATTCATTACGATATAATCTATCATTAGTACTCTTAAGAAACTCTGCTTCATCAATAAATGCTTGTCCTAACCATTCTTTTGGTACTGACCTATAATCACTTCTATGTACTAATCTAGTTGCTTTAGGTATTCTCTTCTCTACATTAACAAAATGTAATGAACTTGCTGGAGTATTATAAGAATAAAATAATATAAAATCCTCACCACCACGGACTAATGATTGATTTATTTTTCTTATCTCATTCATACCAGCAAATTGGTCGAACTCTTCATACCAAGTAATACCTACATACATATCCTTCGGTGTCTTTAATGATTTAATCTTTCCATAATCATCAGCACCTCTAAAATATATCTTTTGACCCGTACTAACCTTAGTTATCTCTAATGGAGATTTAGTTATCTTATAATCATTCTTTAATTTAGGATACGTCTCTGATAAAGTATCTATCGCCCATTCTAACTGACTAAACACACTATCTTTTAAAGTATCTTTAACTTTTCTTAATACTACTACACACATTTTAGGATTATTTTCCATTAGTTCTATTATCTTTTCACTAATAAATGAAGATTTAACTGAACCACGTCCACCCTCTAACATATATTCTCTATATTCTCTATTATCTATACTACGATTTATATCTACGAAATGACTTGCTAAATCCTTTGCTGGTATTAATATTAGTTCTTCTTCTTTATCTTCTCCTTCTCTATTATCTGGATTGTCTGATTGACCTAACATATTTTTACCAAGAAATATTGCCATAGAAGGATTTTTAGTTGCTAAATCCCATTGTTTTCTCCTTAAACTCATTTTTGCCGTTTCTTTACCCTTTTTAAATACACGACAAAACTCATCATCTCTCTGTAAAGTTCTAACCGATACACCAATAATCTGTGCTATCTCTTCCTCGGTACAAAAGATACTTGATAAACTCTCTACTAATTTATAATTAATTGGTTTCTTCGGTCTACCTATTTTATTTTCTTCTTCCATAATAACCTCCTTTTTATTTCTTCCATTCTTCACTTAATATTTTAGGACAGCAATTATTCCAAAATACTTTATGGTGTATTCTAGGGTGGTTACTATTCATAATAGCAATCTTAACACAAGAAGGTGAACCAATAATAGAATAGAATGATTTTAAATAAGTACCAGCATCTAGGTATTGTTCTGTCATTCCACCCTTATTTGCTTGAGTAGTTCCTTGTTCAATAACTGCTTTATATATAGTAAATAATAATTCACCCTTTTGACCTAACATTGTATATGTATTAACGTCCTCATTTACTCTACCAATAAATTCTAAGTTACTATCTGTTCTAGTAAAGAATGAGTTCATTGCTTTTCTTCCTAATCCTTTTTCTAAGTTTCCATTATCAGCACCACCTATAAAGTCTCCACCTTGAGCAAGTGCTACTGTTAATGCTTTAGAACTGTCAAGAAAATCTAAGACATAATCAAATAACTCATCAGCATTATTAATTAACTTACTCTTAAGTTTATTATCCTCTACATATTTTAATGCTATTTGAGTATAATCATCATCAAATTGTAAATAATAATCTAATCCTAATTCTCTAGCGAAATCTAAACTTGCATTACGAGCATAAACAACGGTTCTTCTATCATCAAAATTATCCATAGTATCGAACTCTTTACTCTTCTTTAACTTATCAAATATTAAAACCTTATCCCCATATCTTTTCTTGTATTCATCTATCTGGTCATCTTCATTATCACAAACAATGTAATAATCCCCAGTATAACCACATTTTAATAGTGTCTTAACTGATACCACATTATCTGCTCTCCCATGACTTAGAATAAATACAGCAAACTTTTTATGTCTCATTTTTTCCACCTCTCACTGATAATCATAGGTACATAACTATTCCATTTTCTTTTTAAAGTTATTTTATTATCGTGATATGCAATCTTATTAAAACTAGGATTAATCATTATCGAATAAAAGTTACTACAATATAAACCTGATATATCATAGTTATTCCCTCCATCATTTTCTCCTCTTTTAGAAGTTAAGAAACTAACTCTATATAATTCCATAAATATCTTATCCCAGTATTTAACACTAATATTGTAATCCTCATTTTGTGTACCTAAGTATCTAATACCATCATTTACCTTAATAATTAATGCTGCACAGCACGTTCTACCGTATCCAGTTCCCCATTTGCCATGTATTCCTCCAATAAATCCTCCCTCGTTACCGAATGAAGTACAAGTAATCCCAGCATCTTCCATATATTCAATAAAAGATAAAAATATCTTATTAATATCTTTAATCTCTTTTTTACTTAATTTACCATCATTGTTATATCTCATATTAAAACTCTTAAGGTCGTCATCTAATAATACTATATAATCTAATCCCAACTCTTTTGCCTTATCTAAACAAAAGTTACGAGCATATAATGCACTTGATAAAATATGAAAATTATCCATACTATCACTTTTACTATAATATTCTTCTTTATCAAACACTAATACATTGTCATACTTCTCTAGGTATAAATCTTTTTGTTCATCTAAATTATCTATAACTATAAATACTCCATCATTATACCCACATTTTCTTAGTGCATTTAAAGTTAATTGATTATCTGCTCTTCCGTGAGATATTATAAAAACACCATAATTCAATTAAATCACCTCATTTTACTGCTGTATAGTGAATTGTACGCACTTGAGAATGACTTTCTATTCATAATCATTCATTATCTCTTCTAGTTTTTCAGTTAATTGTACATAACCATTAGCGATAGCATCTTTAATATCAATAATAACTAATGCACTCTTCTCCATTAACTCTTGCATCTCTTTATCTTGATGAGCATAATACTCTGCTATATTTCTATAATCAAAAGTTAAGTGTCTTTGTGCTGCTTTGATTAAGAACTCTTTTTGCTCATCAGTAACATTTGAGTTTTTAATTTCTTCTATTAACTCATTAACTTTATAATCATCTACTAAATCATTAATATGAGGTTCTTCTCCAGTTATTTCATATTGAGGTATCTTAATCTTAGTGGTATATTCATTTTCAATCTCTTCTGTATTTTCTTCTTCTAATCCATCTAAAAATCCAAAAGCGTCCATATTCATTTGAATATTATTTAATTCTTCTTCTAACTTTTCTAAATTCCATAATGCCATCTCACCAACTTTATTGTCTGCTAATCTAAATGCATTTATTTGGTCCTCATTCAAATCATCAGCAATAATAACTGGTACTGTCTCTAATCTTAATTGTTTTGCTGCCTTTAATCTAGTATGACCTGCTACTATTACATTATCTTTATCAACAATTATAGGTACTTTAAAACCAAATTCTTTAATGCTATTAGCAACATAAGGAACAGCATCATCATTGTCCCTTGGATTATTTTCATATGGTATTATCTTATCTATCTCCATATTTAATATTTGTAAATCTTTCATAGTCATTCTCCTTCTTTAATACTTTTATATTTTTTTCATATTTATTGTTATCCAAAAAATGGTATAGATTTAATAGTAATTCTAATTTATCTGCCTCATCTATATTCTCTTTAGTTATAACTTCCATCATTTTTAATCTAATCCTATTTAAACTCTCTTCTTTCATTCTATCTCCTCTATAAATATTTCAGTTCTAGGATTTATTTTATCATATTTACCTATTGTAGTAAATTCCGTTATAACGCCGTAATTATCGTCTACAATGATATTTGCTTCTACTAGTCCATCAAGTAACATTTTATCATAATTACTCGGGTCGTGCCTTCTTTTATCTTTAAAATAGTATATTATAGTTATCTTACACTTTTCAAACTTAGGATTTATCCCTATCGTACTCATTCTAACAGCATCATGTATCTTTTTCTTTTCTTTTTGATAATCCCAAATATTTGTCTTACCAATATATTTGTTAATAGTTGGTGGTATAAACTGTAATACAATCTTCATCTTACTTCCTCCTAGCATAACTTCCTAACATAACTGCTGTATAAATATAATATTCACTATCGATAGGTTCATTCAAAAACTCCCATATCAAATCTTGCCTATCTTTTTTATCTTCAAAAATATAATAAACATATCTTTTTAATTCTCTCTTTTCATCATAAGTCATATTACTATATATTAACTTATTAATAGTTTTTTGTTCTGCAAATTCTTTAATAGTTTTAAATTCTTTAATCTTCATAACCAACCTCTTAAACACATAAAAAAGGGCGCACAGCACTATTTTTGCTATACACCCTATATCTTAATCTTCTATCCATAAAATCACGTCCTTTGCCACGTTATTTTACTCTATATTATCTTCTAATAAATCAACTAACTTATAACATAATTCATATAAGTCGTCCTCTTTAATTTTTATGTATCTTTGTTTCCCTCTATTCTTATTTTCAAAAAAACTTTTTATCCTTCTTTTCTCCAACCAATCTTTTACAAAATTTAATGTTTGAATATTACTCATTTTTAACCCATTCTCTTTCAATTTGGTTTTCTAAGATTTTTATTTGTAACTTGGTTGCATTAATCCCCTCTAAATTCGCTTTATATATTGCCTCTTTACTTATCTCATCTAACTTTAATCTAGCAATTTCTGGTTTTCCTCTAGCAATATCACCAGCAAGACTGATTGCATAACCTTCATCTTTTAATTTAATCAATTCTTTTGCTAATGCTATTCTATAATCAGTATATGCTTTTGCATATTCTCTACCAGTTTTTGCCAAACTATTAACTTGAGTATCCAGCATCTTCGATTTATAATTTAATTCATTTATCAAATCAAATCCCATTAATCCCATACGCACTCCTATTTTATATATACCAAACTCATAATTCAACAAACTCGTATATATCTCACTAATATAATAATAACAAAACTAGTCTATATGCATAAATTAACAAAATTCTAATTCGGGGCGTTGTCTATGTCTAAATCATAAACACTTATTGAATTATTTTAATTAATTTTATTATAACATGTTTTCTTATATTTTGCTATCTTTTTTTATCCTATATGTTTTTCTCATTAATTTTACCAATAATATATTAGTTTCTGTTATATTTTTATTCTTACTTATTCCTAAACCTTTTTGACACATTACTGCATTTTCTTCTCTTGTTATCATCTCTAAATTATTTATATCATTATTTTCTTTATTACCATCTTTATGTATTATTAAACAATTTTTTGGTATTTCACCATAATATTGTTCCCACACTAATATACCTTGATTTTTATTTTTTTTATAATATCTTTTTCTTATTTCTTTTATTTTATCTGGATTGTTTTTTCTATAATTGTTTACTGACTCATTTACTTTATCTCTATTTCTTTTCCTATATTCAGTAATATAATTTATACATTTTTCTTTATTGTTATAGTAATATCTTTTTTTATTTGCTTTCCCTTTTTCACTACTATTATATTTTTTTATTCTTTCTTTTACTATTTCTTTATGTGCCTCACGATATTTTCTAGTATATTCCCTAAATTTTTCTTTATGTGTTTCTCTATAATGCTTTTGATATTCTTTTGCATTAGTCATTATTTATACCTAAATAATTATTCATATCTTTTACTTCTACATTATATTTACCTGACATCTCTAATATTCTTAACTGAGTTTGAATTGATTTAATAAAAGATATAGAACTTTGAGAAATAGCACCACTACGCATTATTTCTCTTTTTCCTCTTTCTTTCATTATTTCCTCATCATCTAATCTATTCATTTGATTTAATAATATTTTTTGTATCTTTTTTAATTCATTTTCATTTTTTTGTCCTAATATAGTTTTCATAATTATTTTTCCTCTCTTTCTTCTATATAATATCTACAATATGTAGTATTATCACCAAACCTGTTTTTTGAACTTTCATTTTTAGTAGTTATCTTATAACCATCTTTTTTTAATAGAAATATAGTTGCACTTAATCTAGTATTACCTAAATCTCTAAATGCTTCTAAACTTGATATACTTCCAAATTGTCTTACGTATTCTAATACTCTATCTTTATGTGTTTTTCTCATATTAATAACCTCTAAATAATAATATTGCTACTATAATTAATAATATAAATATTACTATACTTTTAATTAAATCTTTTTTCTCATAATCATTCTTTTTCATCTTCTACCTCCAATATTTCATATCTAATATCGCCTAACATTTTATATTCTTCATCTAACATTTTTTTATATTCTTCTGCTTTATCTTTAAAATCTTCTGCTTTATCTCTGCTTGGAGTAAATACAGGTGTGTAATAAATTTCTCCACCTATATTAGAATTAGACGCTAATATTGCTTTAACATAGTAAAATTCACTATCTTTTATTTTTATTAATTTCTTCATCTTTTTCTCCTTTTAACAATTTTAAATATGTTTCGTGTATATCTATAATCATTTTATATACTTCTTTACCAGTAAAAGATACTTGATTATCCTCCCATATAGGTCTATTAACCTTCATATCTCTTATGGTATCAATTCCATATTCAGTTGCTTTAAATATTCTATCTTGTAAATTCATCTTTATTCTCCACTTCTTAAATCAGCAATCATTTTCTTTGTCTTGTCATTAGAAACTACTTTAATACTTCTTGCAATCACTCTATCATTTTCATTTCTATCTACTTTTAAAAATCCTAACTCTTCCAGTTTCTCTAAAGAATATCTAGCACAAGAAATACAATTATGATTTGTATTATTAACTATTTCTCTTAGAGTTGGAGGGTAGTTATTGGAACCTATATATTCTTTTATGAATATATAGGTATCCAAATCCTTATGACCTAATTTTCTCATTCATCTTCACCACCTATCTTGATACCTTTATCTTTTAATCTTTTAATAGTATCTTCTATTGTAAATGTAGTTCCATTTTGATAACTAAATACCAGCATATTTGTTTTCATATATTTTTGAAACCAGTTTTTAATTTCATCTTCTCTAGTATATGGTTGACCATAACCATGATATGTAAAATCTTGATTACTATCACATACTTCCATATACTTAAATCCTATTCTTCTTAACATACTTGGATTTGCTATTGGAAATGACATTTTTTCTAAGTTAAGTGGTTCTCTATCAGTTTTAATTCTTAGTGCATACATTATTTTTTCACTACCTAACATTGATACGTCTCCAACATATAAGTTTGTTCTATAACCTGACTTCTCTAACATATCAATAACTGTTGCATACATAGTACCTGCATCTTTTATTTCATCAGCACCTACTCTTGCACTAGCACATACGTCTAGGAATATATTTATAATTTTTAAATCAGTCTTATTCTTTTTATTATCAATCATATTAGTAGGAACTCCATTCAAATATAAAGGTACATTTGGTTGAAATCCTACTACATTATTAAATGGTTTTGGTTTATTAATCATATTACCCATTAACTTATCTATTTTTAATTCTCTTTGCTTTTGTTTTATATATTTATAAGTATCAGCATCACCATACTTAAGAAACTCTGATGCTTGTTCATAACTTTCAGTACCAGTAAACCAACTGCTACCAGTTTCACTTGAATTATCTCTTTCTGGTTTTTTGTTTTTAGGGTCATTAATAAACTTTTCAAACTCATTTATGTTATTAAATATATCCATTAATAAATCTCTTTTTTTAATTTGAAACATATTAATCACACAACTTTCTTAACTCTTTATACCATTCATTATTAGTGTCATCAAATTTATTAATTATTATGTTTAAATCATCAATTTGCATATTCTTAATAATTGCTTGTTTTAATATAGTTGCCTTATCAAATCCTATCTCTAACATTTTTGTAGAATTAATAATTGCTCTCATAGATACTATATATCTTAATGAGTTTTCATTAATAACTCTTCTTAATTCTTTTATAAAATAATATTGTTCAGCATCATGTGATAATGATTTTTCAATCTCTTCATCATAATCAAAATCTATACAAACAAATCTGTCTAGTGTCGCACCATCTAACACATTACGACCTACATAAATCATATCTGCACCAGTTCCGTATGTATTACCAGCACAAACTACTCTAAAGTTTTCATTTGCTACAACTCTTCCTATTGGAAAATCAAAATATCTATTTGCTATCGCACTATTTAAAATTATTAATGCTTCTGGTACACTTGCATCTACCTCATCTAAGAAAAATATTCCACCATTAGTAAATGCCTTATAAAATTCTGTCTCGTGATATTCACCATTAGCATCTATAAATCCTGTTAACTTATATTCTTGAGTAATACTATTAGTGAAGTAAAAATCTAATCCTAATACCTCAGCAACTTGTTCAACGGTATGGTTTTTACCAGCACCTGCTGGACCAGTCAACATTAACGGAATGTCTTTTTTAATTATCTTACATATATCTTCAAATTTATGGTGGTATAAACCAGTTCCTTCTCTTTTAATTTCATTATCTTCAAAAATAATTTTCTTAGGTAGTACACCATAATTTTCTTCTATATACTTATCTAAATCTTCTTTTAAAGATTTTTTAATATCTTCTACTGATAATTCTTTACCCTTCTCTATGATACCTTCTATCATAGCATTTTCAAAATCTGTTCTTTTACTTAATACTTCTTCAATTCTTTGTAATCCTTTTTCTAATTTTTCTTCTATCATTTTATTTGCCCCTTCATTATTTTCTTGACCTTCTTGACTTTTTTCAACCTCTTCTATTCCTTTATTCATATCTGGAGTATAATCATCTGAGTGAACTAATCCATCTCTCTTAACTATAAATACTTGAGAATAATCATTAGTAATTATGTATAAATAGTTTGAACTATCTATATATAACACCCTATATCTTTGTCCATATTCAGGATAAACTCCTGGACTATAATGATATCTTTCTGGTATCCTATCTGGTAATCCCATAAAATATTCATCATAATTAGTTCTAACGAACTTCTTATCAATCACATTTGCATATGACCCTTGTCTAATTTTTTTCATTTTTCTTTTTTCTCTCCTTTATTATTATATTAGTGAGTTTTTATTTGCCCTTCATCTCCAACTCACTGTGTGTATTATACCACAAATTGAAATGTTTGTCAAACTTTTGTTCTAAATTTGTTTTATAAAAAAACTTTATAAATAATTTTTACCATATCTTTTTATAAAGTCTTTTACTTCTTTATTATTTTTATTTAACCATACCATTTCTGCTCCACGTTTCAAATGCATATCTAACTCATGTCCATATTTTCCATGAACTCCATACATTCCTTCGTGATGCTCATAACACAACCAAACTGTTAATCCATCTTCATCTGCTTTTTTTCTATTCTTACCAAACAATATATGGTGCAGGTGTAGATTGTATCTACTCCCACACACAAAACATTGTTTGTTCTCTTGATTTATTACTATTGATTTCATTAAAATGCTATATCCTCATCTGTTATTTCTTCAGTACCTTTAGCAAATTCTTCACTATTGACTATTTCATCAACTGTATATGAAGTCTTTTCTACTTCTTTTTCATTCAAATATAACATTAAATCAGGTTGAGTATCTTTTTCTTTATTATTTTTAAATACTGCTATTGTGTATTCTTTATCCCCTATTTTTATTTTACCACCATAATAACTATTTCCTTTTTTACTTTGTTTTTTCCATAATCCAGTTTTTTCTTTCATAATTATTTACTCCTTATTTTAAGATACTATCTAAATTAAATATTGAATTACCATTTGTTGCTTTTGGTAGTTCACCGTTCCATTTATCTATAAATTTTTCTTTAATAATATTATCTGTTAAACTCACTTGTTTTAATTCATTTGCTTTCTTTTCTGCTTCTGCTTGAACTATTTTCTTTTCAGCATCAACTTTTGCTTTTTCTAGTTCTTGCTTTGCAGTTAATACTTTTTGTTCTGCAACTTGCTTTTCTTCTATTGCTTTATCAAATTCTTCACTAAAACTAAAGTTAGTTATATTAAAATTATCTACCAATAATCCATATTTTTTTACTTTTGTTTCTAATTCTTTAACACATTCATTACTTACTTCGTTTCTTTTTGTAATTAATTCTTCTGCTGTGTATTTAGATGTTACTGCCTTTACACTTTCTTGTATTGCTGGTTGTAATACTACGTCTTCATATTTAGTTCCAACGTTTTTATATAACCCAGTTGCTTTTAATCCATCTATTTTATAATTAACTGCTAAATTCATCTTTACTGTTTGTAAATCTTTACTCGAACTTTCTGTTTCTATTTCAACTTTTTGCACTTGTATATTCATCTTAATTATTTTTTCTATAAAAGGTATTTTAAAATTAACTCCTTCATTCATTTTAGTTTCTACTACTTTACCAAATCTTACTCTTATTCCTACTTGACCTGATTTAATAGTTCTAAAACTTGTTAAAGTAATTAAAATAATTAAAATTATTATAATAATTAAAGCAACTACCCTTTTTACTTTCTTTTTTTCTTCTTTTGTTAATTCTATATCATTTACTATTTTATCTAATATACTATAATTATCGTACATATAATTACTCCTCTTCTAATTCATTTATAAAATCAGTAACTTCTTCATCTTCTTGATTTAGTTCTTTATATGTTTCTTGAAATCTTTTAAAATTATCCATTATATCTTTTTTATCTTCTAAACTAACATTATCTTTTTTTAATAATTCTAAAGTACCTTCCTTAGCATATTCATATGCTTTTTTTTGTAATTCTTTGTCATCTGGATTATTATCTAATTCCATTAAAATATTTATACCTCTTACAAGTTTTTCTAATTTATCTTCTTCTTTTTCAGTTCTTTCAGTTTCTACTTCTTTACCATTTGTATCTACCACTTTATTAATGTAATCAGTTGTAAATCTAACATTTAATCCATCAAAATTAAATGCTTCAACTTGTTTTCCTATTTTATTTTTGTTTTCACATTCTTCACAAACTGCTATAAATCTTTCTAATTCTTTATTGTTAAATGCAACTCTAAATTTAGTTCCATCATCAAAATAAAATGTTTCTCCTTCTTTAATATCAAATATATCTTTTACTATTCTTTTCATAATTAATTCTCCTTTTCTTTCATATAGTCATATATTTCTTTACATTTATTAAATATTTCTACATTTGGTTTTATTTCTAAAAATTTATATCCCTTCTTATTTAGAAATAATCCATACCATTTTTCTACTTGTATATTATTTGCATCACATAATCTTTTATAACCACCAAACTGTGCTTCTAATAATTTCTTATGAATAGTAGAAGTAGTCTTATAATCTATGATAATACATTCTTCTCCTATCATACTCATATTATCTATTGTCCCACATATTTCTCCATCTGTTAACATAAACTCTGTCTTTGCAGTTATAAATTTCTCTTTATCTAATGCTTTCTTAAATTGAACCATATAAGGTTCATAACTTATATCTAATTCATAGTCTCCCCATAAAGTAAAATCCTCTATTGCTTTATGAACAGCACTACCTCTTTTTGCTGCTCTATCTAATATTTCTTTATCAATTTCTTTGTACTCCATATTAGATAAAATCCCAGTAATAGTTGTAACACTTGGTAATACTTTTCCATCAACTTTGTATGTATGAGTATCAGCATCAAATTCAATCATTACTTGTATTCCTTTAATACTTCACTTGCTTGTTTAAATGTTAATTCAGTAGTTCCATATTTTTTTATTATTTGTCTTTTTTCTTCAGTTGATAAAGTATTTAAAAATTCTTTTTGACTATCACTCATTGGTTTTTCTTTTTCTACTTCCATATCCCCAACTTTGCCATCAAATAAATCATTCTCAACTATTTCTAGTGCATTAATATAAAGGTATCTTTTTAGATAAGTATGAACTCCACCTAAACTTTGAACTGGAGTACAACCTTTAATATTTGCTTCTGCTATTGGACTTGCAAATCTTAAGAACTCTTCTGGTTTTTCAACATTAACTATTGTTAAAATTGCTTCATTTTCAATTATACTAAAATTACTTGCAAGTTTATGCTTTAAAAATAGTTCATTTACTGTTGGTAAAAAGTCTGCTAACTCATAATACTTAAATCCAGCAAATTTGTTTTCCCCTGTCTTTTTTAAATTCATTTTTTGTAGTTCTACTCTACAATTTTGCAGTTTTTCATAAATATTCATTTTTCTTTTTTCTCCTCTCATATAAATATTATATCAAACTTTATAAATTTTTTAAATAGTTTTTCCACATATTAACTTCTAAATCATTTGTTGAATTATTAATTACTAATTTAACTGCCGATAAATAGTATTTATTAAATTCTTCTTCTGACATAGTTCTATACTTTTCTGCATCTATATCTTGGTCTTTAAATCTCTTAACTGCTCTCTTAATAAATTCTACACTTCTGCATCTATCTTCGTGTTTAGTATCATCAATACTAATTACCTTACCACAAAATAAGCATCTTGTTTTTGAGTTCTCTAATAACTTCTTACTATCTATTGTAGAATATCCTCTAATTAAGTCATAGACCTTAGGTGCATAGGTAGTATAATTTTTCATATAATAATTTAAAGATTTTGTCATATCACTTAATTCGTAATTTTTTAAAACCTTAAACCAATCTCTAACTATATCTCCATCACCAGCATAATCTGTTTTATAAGTTCTATCTATTAACTTAATTAAATCTAATACTTCTTTTTGCTTCATTATTCCTCCTCTAAATATTTAAGGATTTCTTCATCAGTTAATCTTCTCTTTGTTTTTTGATTAAGATAATTTTCAAATTTAGTACCAAATAATGTTTCTGGTCTTAAATATTTATTCATTTTATCATCATTAAACCAATCATTGTATTTATTATCTATAACTTTTTTAAAATCATCAACTATAAAACCCTCATTTAATCTAGCATTAATTAATTGTTTAGTTTTAGGTGTTGTACTTTTATATCTTGTACCCAATTTATTATTCAAATAATCTATTACCTGACCTATATATATATTATTCTTAAGAATAATATTATTATTATTAATACTTGTATTATTCTCTTTTAACTTTTCTTTAATACCCCCTTTAACTTTACTTAAATACCCCCCTTTAACTATTCTTAAATACCTCTTATCAATTTCTTTGGTATTTTTTTTATAGATTATTTTACTTTCTAAATAACCTTTATCTACCAAATTTTTAATTAAAAGTGATACCGAAGTAGTTGATATATTATACAACTCTGCAAAATATTTATTACTAGCATAACAATATCCATTCTTATCACTTAAGGAAACTATTTCTCCATATAATAATTTTGCCTTATCTTTTAAATCTTTGTCATATCTTACGTCTGCAGGTATTATTGCATAATAATTTGGTTTTTCTATCATAATATAAATTCCTTCCTAACATAAAAGAACTACTAATGTAGTCCTTGATATTATTTAGAATTGACACCCTATTTTGTACTATGCTATAATTAGTATATGAGTTAGGTATGTAACTCTATTTAATATCAAAGTCCGTACACTTTGGTATTTTTTATTGCTAAATTAATTATATTATAATTTAAAAATTATTGAAATAGTTTTTATTCATTTTCTAAAATAAAATAATCATCTATTTCTGCTTCACTATCAATTGCCTTTACTATACAATACGCAACTGTCTTTTTACAATCCCTTTTGTTATTAAGTATTAATGACAAGTAATTACTTGATATTCCTATTTTATCAGCAACACCAGTTATTTTATATTTACTTGTAAAATCCTTATATTTTTCTTTTTTAAATTTATACATTTTATCCCTCCTGTCTTTTATTTTATATTTTTCTTTTTCTTCTCATCACCTAATCCTCTCTTATTCCTACTTTAAATGCCCTTTTTAGAAACTTTTTAGCGCATCTAATCTATTTATATTATTCTATCTTTAACTCTTTAATATGATACTTAAAAATCTATTTCATAAAAATATCGATACATTAATAATAAAAATTCTAATGTCGCTTGTTTACCATTCTTTTTATAATCAAATTCTTTCATCATATCTATTAAATTATTTAGTTCTTTATCTTTCGTTTTCTTTCTCCTGATATTCTTTAATTATTTTACTTATATGTTTTATTGTTGGTGTTTTTAATCTAGCACAAAAACATTGAAAATCTATATTAATTAGTAAATTAATCAAATCTACTTTTTCTTTAAATAATCTATTGTAATCATTTGTTAATGCTTTGTATTTTTCATAATAAGTTTTTTCTTTAATTTCATTTATTTCTTTCATTATAATCCTCCTAATAACTCAATTAATTTATAAACTATAAATATACTACCTAATGCCATCAATAATATTAATATTGCTATTACCATACATTGTAAACATTCTAATATAAAAACAACTATGTTTTCTATTGTTTCTAATATTCTATTCATTATTTTTCCTCATCTCATCTTTTATTTTTTGTTTTATTATTTTATTTTTATATGTTCTATTACCCTCACACCAGGGACAACCTCCATGATTTCTACAACTTTTATCAACTGCCTTGCCACCCCTATACTCTTTTCTATGTTCTTTTCCACTTTTAATTGCTTTTATCAAACTCATTTTTTAATATTCCTTCCAGCATCTTAAATTCTTGTTTATTTATTTCCATAAAATTACCATCTATAAACTCTATACAATAATGTGGTCTTATAGTTTTAGTTCCTGCTTGTAATTTTTTATATTTATTATATATTGCTTTTATTTTAGAAGTATCTATTGTAATTTGAGATAATCTAACTTTCATTCTATTTCCTCCAATAATTCTAAAATTGTAAATGTATATACAAAATCAATTCCGTTTTGGTCAGCAAAATGTGTCTTAATACATTTTTCTTTTATCTTATCTAATACTTCTTTTTGTTTATTATTTTTATTTAAAACAATTTTTATTGCTTCTATATTAGTTTTATCTAAATCCCCTATATAAATATCTGTATCTGCATTAATAATTTTATATTTTAATAATTTAATTGCTTCTTCTTCACTCATATTATTTACTCCTTACCATTTGATTTTATTTTTTAAATATTCTTCCTCAAATTTTCTACCATTTACCATTTGCGTAAATATATCTATTATATCTCTTGTTAATTGATAACAATGTATAATATCACTATCTGTTAATTTTTCATATTGATTATATAAAACTTCTCTATATAATTTACTTATTTCTTCAAATGTTAAATCTTTTTGTATTTTGTCTTTATATTCAAATATCTTTTCTATGTTCATATTATTTCCTCCATATCTTTTTTAATTGATTATATAATAATAAATCACCAGTTATCATAACCATACATACAAAAACTATAATCCAGTATAATCTAAAACTATTATAATTATTATCTATAAATGTTAT
>JAEIGA010005166.1_pt1 | contig 20033 bp, 17 predicted proteins | sample 9270691 | NCBI WGS metagenome assembly JAEIGA01 (sample SAMN17057246, study PRJNA624740) | gut metagenome | biome: biome; isolation source: fecal sample | host: Bos grunniens | place: China: Xizang | collected 2019 | reverse complement strand
GTACAGAATCTCGATGTCATAGTCGCTGTTGTCGTAAATGTTGCTACTCACATCGCAGTTGATGGTGAAGTATTTGGCTTCTTCCATGCTGATGCCGAAGCGTTCGGCAATGTTCTTCAAATCGCTTTGGATGCGTTCCTTGCTTGGCTTTTTGTCGCTGAGGACTATTTTGAAAATGCGACGGTTCAACAGATTGTGACACAAGGTAGAAAGCACCACATCATCGCAATGCTGCCAAAGTTTCATGGCTTGCCAGAGATCGCTGTCGTCGAGTTGCAGGAAATGTTGCAAGGCTGTTTCGGTGATTTCACCTTCCTGCAAAGGTTGATGCAGAAAATACAGCAACGAAGGCGAGGCTTGCAGGTTTACGCCTTTGGCAATCAGTTCTTTGGCGCGTTGTAGAATATTCTCCAACATTCTTTCGGCGGCTAGGGAAGTTTTGTGCAAATACACTTGCCAGTACATCAAACGACGGGCCATCAGGAAGTTTTCGATAGAGTAGATGCCTTTGGCTTCAATCACCAAATGATCGTCTACCACATTGAGCATCTTGATGATACGAGCCGAACCGATATTGCCTTCCACCACGCCGGTAAAGAAACTGTCGCGACGAAGATAATCCAAGCGATCTACATCCAACTGACTGGAAATGAGCTGATGCAGAAATCGCTTGGGATATTGGTTGGTAAAAATTTGGATGGCGATGTCCAATTTGCCTTGAAATTCCTCGTTGAGTCGTTCCATGAGGCAAAGCGAAATTTTTTCGTGCGAAACACCTTTAAACAGAGAATGTTCCAGTACGTGCGAGAAGGGTCCGTGGCCGATATCGTGCAGCATCACGGCGGCGGTAAGTCCTTCGGCTTCTGCATCGGTGATTTCATGGCCTTTCAAACGCAATTGACGGATGGCTTCGGTTACCAAAAACATGGCACCGGTGATATGCTGAAAGCGACAATGCGTAGCGCCTGGATACACTATCTGCGACAATCCCAACTGAATGATGCGTGTGAGGCGATACAAGTAGGGATGTTGGTACAAGTCGTACAAAAATCCGGTAGGCAGGTTGATAAACCCGAATACCGGATCGTTGATTATTTTCTGTTTGGAATTCATCGGCATCGATAGGGATGAAAGCTTAGAAAATCAGTTTCAGATGCGCTTGCATTTCATTCTGTACTTTCAAGGCTTCTGTGCGAGCAGCTTGGGCAAAGTCTTCGCCCTGAGAAGCATACAAAATCTGACGTGAGCTGTTTACAATCAAACCGCAATCTTTGTTCATACCGTATTCCACCACTTCTTTCAAGCTGCCGCCTTGAGCGCCTACGCCGGGCACCAGGAGGAAATGATTGGGAGCGATGGCACGGATGTCAGAGAACAAACTGCCGCGGGTAGCGCCCACTACATACATCATGGCTTCTTCGTCGGCCCATTCCTGCGATTTGCGCAACACTTTTTCAAAGAGACGTTCGCCTTCGCTGTCGGTAGTCAATTGGAAATCCATCGAGCCTTTGTTGGAAGTAAGTGCAAGCAAAATTACCCAACGACCATCGTAACCGAGGAAAGGCTTCACGCTGTCTTCACCCATATAAGGCGCAACGGTAACGGCATCGATGTCCATTTCTTCGAAGAAAGAACGGGCATACATGGCCGAAGTGTTACCGATATCACCGCGCTTGGCGTCGGCAATAATCAACTGGTCGGGATAATTTTCCTTGATGTAATTCACCGTCTTTTCGAAAGCAATCCAGCCTTTTACGCCCATGCTTTCGTAGAAGGCAAGGTTGGGTTTGTAGGCGATGCACAAATCTTGCGTGGCATCGATAATGGCTTTGTTGAAAGCGAAAATAGGATCTTCTTCCTGCAAAAGATGCGCGGGGATTTTTTTGATATCGGTATCCAAACCTACGCAGAGGAAAGATTTTTTACGCTTGATATTTTCGATTAAATCGCTTCTTTTCATAAGGCAAAGTATTAATGATTAAATGTCGCTGGCTTTCAGACGTTCTGCATTTTCGGCAATGGTCAGTTGGTCGATGATGCCTTGCAAATCGCCATCGAGAACGGCGCTCAAATTGTATAAAGTCAAGTTGATACGATGGTCGGTAACGCGCGCTTGCGGATAGTTGTAGGTGCGGATCTTGGCCGAACGGTCGCCGGTGGAAACCATGGTTTTACGCTTCGAAGTGATTTCGTCGAGATACTTTTGGTATTCCATGTTGTAGATACGCGTACGCAATTCCTGGAAAGCATGCGCCTTGTTTTTCAACTGAGAACGTTCGTCCTGACATTGTACCACGATACCGGTAGGAATGTGCGTCAGACGAATGGCCGAATAAGTAGTGTTAACGCCTTGTCCGCCAGGGCCAGAAGCACAGAAAGTGTCCACCTTTACATCCGATTCTTTCAGTTCGATGTCGAATTCTTCGGCTTCGGGAAGCACGGCCACGGTAGAGGCAGAAGTATGCACACGACCTTGGGTTTCGGTTTGAGGCACACGTTGCACGCGATGTACGCCCGATTCGTATTTCAGGATGCCATAGACGTTTTCGCCACTCACCGTAAAGATGATTTCCTTGTATCCGCCCGAAGTGCCCGGGTTGCTGCTGGTTACTTCCGTTTTCCAACCTTTCATTTCGCAGAATTTGCTGTACATACGGAAAAGGTCGCCGGCAAAGATGGCTGCTTCGTCACCGCCCGTGCCACCACGGATTTCCACAATGGCATTCTTGCTGTCTTGCGGGTCGGCAGGCACCAAGAGAATCTTGATTTCTTCTTCCAGTTGAGGCTGACGTTCCAAGCTGGCGGCCAGTTCTTCCTTGGCCATTTCGCGCATGTCGGCGTCACTTTCGTTTTCAAGAATTTCCTTGGCTTCCTCAATATTGGCAATCAGCTGACGATATTCCTTGCCCGCTTTCACGATGATATCGAGTTCCTTGTATTCCTTGCCGAGTTTAGCATAACGCTTCATGTCGGACATCACGTCGCTTTGCGTAATGAGCTGCGCCACTTCGTCGAAACGCGTCTGAATCAAGTCTAATTTTTCTATTAACGGATTCGAAGCCATAGATTAATATTCAAAACGTCCGTATTCGCTTTCGATGATCAATTGGTTGCCTTGTGACGATTCGCCCACATAACCGATAACGCGAGCATCGATGTTGAAGCTCTTGGCAATTTCAATTACCTGATCGGCATGTTCGGCATCCAGATAAACTTCCAGACGATGACCCATGTTGAACACTTTGTACATTTCCTGCCAATCGGTACCCGACTGTTCCTGGATGGTCTTGAAGAGCGGAGGAATGGGGAACATATTGTTCTTCACCACTTTTTTGTTCTTCACGAAATGCATTACTTTGGTTTGGGCGCCGCCGGTGCAGTGAACCATGCCATGAATGTTTTCGCGCATCTTGTCGAGCAATTGCTTCACCACGGGCGCATAGGTACGCGTGGGAGAAAGCACCATCTGGCCGGCATTCACACCGCTCAATCCTTCGATGGCATCGGTCAGTTTCAAACCGCCGGAATACACCAGATCCATGGGCGTATTGGGGTCGAAGCTTTCGGGATATTTTTCAGCCAGATATTTAGCAAATACATCATGACGAGCAGAGGTAAGACCATTGCTGCCCATACCGCCATTATAAGCTTTTTCGTAAGTAGCTTGTCCAAAAGAAGCCAAACCAACAATCACGTCGCCTGCTTGGATATTGGCATTGTCGATAACATCGCTGCGTTTCATACGGCAAGTTACCGTGCTGTCCACGATGATGGTGCGCACTACGTCGCCCACGTCGGCAGTTTCGCCACCGGTAGCATACACACCTACGCCCATTTCGCGCAATTCGGCCAACAATTCGTCTGTTCCGTTGATGATGGCAGAGATTACTTCACCGGGAATGAGGTGTTTGTTACGGCCAATGGTAGAAGAAACCAAGATGTTGTCTACGGCACCTACGCAAAGCAGGTCGTCGATGTTCATGATGAGTGCATCCTGCGCAATGCCTTTCCATACCGACAAATCGCCCGTTTCTTTCCAATAAAGATAAGCCAAAGACGACTTGGTGCCGGCACCGTCGGCATGCATGATGTTGCAGTAGTTTTCGTCACCGCCCAAAATATCGGGAATGATTTTGCAGAAAGCCTGAGGGAACAAACCTTTGTCGATGTTCTTGATGGCGTTGTGCACATCTTCCTTACCGGCGGAAACGCCTCTGAGTTGATATCTTTTATCGCTCATAGCTAATTATTTACGCGATTTATTTACGTGATGCCAAATAGTCGCTTACGTTCTTTTCGATACGAGCCAAAACATCTTCGCTTTCGGCCTTTTCGAATTTCTTGCCGGTTACTTGTTCGTAGAGTTCGATGTAACGATCGGTAACGCTGTTGCAATATTCTTCGCTCATGTAAGGCACTTGCTGACCATCCTTACCCTGGAAACCGTTTTCAATCAACCATTGACGAACGAATTCTTTCGACAATTGCTTTTGAGCTTTGCCGGCAGCGAAATCGGCTTCGTAATCTTTGGCATAGAAATAACGAGAAGAGTCGGGCGTATGGATTTCGTCCATCAGGATGATTTCGCCGTCTTTCTTACCGAATTCGTATTTGGTGTCAACCAAAATCAAGCCCATCTTGGCGGCAATTTCGCTACCACGTTGATAGATGGCGCGGGTGTAAGCTTCCAATTGTTCGTATTCTTCCTTCGAAACAATACCTTGAGCAATGATTTCTTCTTTCGAAATATCTTCGTCATGACCTTCTTTGGCCTTGGTGGTAGGCGTGATGATAGGTTCGGGGAATTTCTGATTTTCCTTCATGCCTTCGGGCAAAGTAACGCCGCAAAGCGTGCGCTTGCCGTCGCGATATTCTCTCCAGGCGTGGCCGGTAAGATAACCGCGGATAACCATTTCCACTTCGTAAGGTTCACATTTCACACCAACGGTAACCATGGGGTCGGGTGTAGCCACTTTCCAGTTCTTCACGATGTCTTGGGTGGCATCCAGAAACTGTGCGGCAATCTGGTTCAAAACCTGACCTTTGAAAGGAATACCTTCGGGCAAGATAACGTCAAAAGCGGAGATACGGTCGCTCACAACCATTACCAAGAGTTCGTCGTCGATGTTGTAAACATCACGCACTTTGCCATGATACACTGACTTTTGTCCTTCGAATGAAAATTCGGTTCTAGTTACTGCTTTCATAATGATGATATTTTGTATTATTCGTTGTTTTCTTTGTTGGTTTCGCGATCGTCTTTGGCGGCCGCGTCGTAGGCTTCCACAATGCGCTGAACCAAACGATGTCGCACGATGTCACGCTTGTCGAATTCCACTTGGCTGATACCCTTTACGTTGCGCAAGATTTGCATGGCCTGCACCAAGCCCGATTTGGCGGTAGAAGGCAAGTCGATCTGCGTTAGGTCGCCGGTGATAATCATCTTGGTGTTCATACCCATACGCGTGAGGAACATTTTCAGCTGCGAAGTGGTGGTGTTCTGTGCTTCGTCCAGAATGACCACGGCGTCGCTCAGGGTGCGTCCGCGCATGAAGGCCAAAGGCGCAATCTGAATCTGACGGTTGTCCATGTATTCGCGCAACTTGGCGCCCGGAATCATATCTTCCAAAGCGTCGTAAAGCGGTTGCAAATAAGGATCGATTTTGTCTTTCATGTCGCCGGGCAGGAATCCGAGTTTTTCGCCGGCTTCTACGGCCGGACGGCTCAGGATGATTTTGCGCACTTCTTTGTTTTTGAAAGCTCTTACGGCCAAGGCGATGGCGGTGTAGGTTTTTCCCGTTCCGGCGGGACCGGTGGCAAATAGCAAGTCGTTGTCGCTGTAAGCTTTCACCAGTTTCTGCTGATTGACGGTCTTGGCTACGATGGGCTTGCCCGACATGCCGTAAAGAATGAGGTTGTCTTGTTTTACTTCGACGGGCTTTTTGCCTTGCACGATGTCGGTGATGTTGCTCTCACTCAACTGATTGAATTCGTTGGCGTACATTTGTATCGCTTTGGCGGCCTCTTCGAAACGTTGCATTTCGGCTTCGTCGCCCAAAAATTTGATGACATTGCCTCTGGCGATAATTCTCAGTTTCGGGAACAATGCCTTAAGCAGCTGAATATGACTATTGTTGACGCCGCAAAACAATACGGGATCAACTTCGTCCAGAATAAAATGTCGTTCTATCATAAGCGAAAATGAATAAGGCCGAACAAGCTTTTTTACCAAAGCACAAAAGTACAATTAATTTCCTTAACTTTGCAGCCGATTTTCCAACAGATTATCAGAAATTTTTATCAAGCAGGATGCATCGATATTTTCTCCATTTTTCATACGACGGCGGCGCTTATCACGGCTGGCAGATTCAGCCCAATAATATGACGGTTCAAGAGTTGATGACCGAGCGTATGTCGCGTCTTTTCGGGCCCGATTTTTCCCTGACGGGAGCCGGTCGCACCGATGCCGGCGTGCATGCTTCGCAAATGGTGGCGCATTTCGATGTGGCTCAGCCCATTACCGATGTCAAGGCGATGCTGGATAAATTGAATTCCTTGTTTCCTGCCGATATTTCTGTGTCCGATCTCTACGAAGTTCGTCCCGATGTGCATGCGCGTTTCGATGCTGTTTCGCGTCGTTATCAATATCATTTTTGTCTGAAGAAAAATCCTTACAAGCGTCAGTACAGTGCGCGTCTGTATTCCTGTCCCGATGTGGAAGCGATGAACCAGGCTGCTGCCGCACTCTTCGATTATATCGATTTTACCAGTTTCAGCAAATTGCATACCGACGTGAAAACCAACAATTGCCGCATCATGGAAGCGCATTGGCAAGTGCAGGACGACGAACTTATTTTTACCATCAAGGCCGACCGTTTTTTGCGCAATATGGTGCGCGCCATCGTGGGGACCATGCTCGAAGTGGGTCGTCATAAAATTTCACTGGACGATTTCCGTCGGATTATCGAAAGCAAAGATCGTTGTGCAGCAGGCACTTCGGCGCCGCCTCAAGGCTTATTCCTAACGGAGGTGGAATATCCTGAAAACATTAAGATATAAAACGATATGTGGTTGTTGTGTACAGTGGCTTCGGCTTTGCTTTTGGGCGGTTACGAAGTCTTTAAGAAAATGGCAGTAAGAGGCAATTCGGTGCTCACGGTTCTGTTTCTGACCAGTGTTTGTTGTACCTTGGCTTTCTTTCCTGCTTTTTTGTTGTCGCGCTTTTGTCCCGACATGATGTCCGGCTCTTTGTTGTATGTGGGACAACTCAGCGGCGTGGAACATTTCTATGTCTTGCTTAAGTCGTGTATTGTGCTCTTGTCGTGGACTTTAGCCTATTATGCGATTAAAGGTTTGCCCATCACCATTGCGGCGCCTATCAAGGCAACGCAACCTATGTTTGTGTTGGTGGGCGCGTTTATCGTCTTTGGAGAACGTATGAATGCTTGGCAATGGACAGGTGCTATCGTGGCGCTCACTTGCTTGGTTTTTTATTCTCGCGTGGGCGAAAAAGAAGGCATTTCCTTTGCGCACAACAAATGGATCTGGTGTCTGTTGGCAGCCATTCTTACCGGCGCGGTGAGCGGCCTTTACGACAAATACATGATGCGTCGTTTCGACCGTATGGCAGTGCAGTTCTGGTACACCGCTTATCAGATTTTCCTGATGATTCCTGTGATGTTTTTCTATATCCGACATCAACGCAAATTGGCGGCAAAACAAGCTCCCATCAATGGAATAGCCAGTTTGGGTGGTTTCCAATGGCGATGGAGTATCGTGCTGTTGTCGCTCTTTCTTTGCGCCTCCGACTTTCTGTATTTCTACGCGCTCAGTATTCCCGATTCGCTTATTTCGGTGGTATCGCCCATTCGTCGTTCGGGTGTGATTGTGCCTTTCCTGGCTGGCGCGTTCTTCCTTAAGGAAAAGAATATCAAGGAAAAAGCTCTCTTACTTTTGGGCGTATTGCTCGGTATACTCTGCCTCTATTTCGGCTCGATGTAGTTTTGCAACCAGCTCTTTTTTCTGCCAGTCCTTCCTGCGTTCGATCGGCCATCCTTTTCCCGATCCGGCTTTTCTTTGTTCCAGGCACACGCGGCAGATTTCGCTTCTTTGGGCTTAAGCATGAAAAACCGCCCCGGAATCACTTCTGTGGCGGTTCTGTAACTAACTTTTTAAGACAGTTCTATTGATAGAGATTTATGAAGAGAGTCTATGCTAATAATGGTATAGATTCGGTTTTATGTGTGTCTATCATTAAGGTGTAATGGAGAGTGTGTCGGCTTGCGGGAAACCGAACTGAGATAATTTTGATATTTTTTCTACGTTGATATCTCCGGAAATATTAATCACCGTATTGTCGTTTCTGCCTCGCGATATCATCATGAATTCCAGGATTTTGTTGTCCTTCTTCAATTGATAGAATTCGGTTTTCTGACCACTTTCGTTGATGGCAGATATTTGCGAATAAGGCACTTGTTGCAAGAGTTTATCCAAGGCGTTTTCGTAATCTTTGGTGTTTGTTGTCTGACAAATCACGATGCGCACAGCATTGATGGTATTGATAAGTTGCGCCAGTTCATCTTCTTCGTCTTCGTCCACAACCACCATCATGGTGCGCAACAATTCCGATGAAATATTGATGGTGGTGTAGCCTTCTTCGCCCGTAAAAGTTTGGAAAAACTTCAAAAAAGCGTTGTTTTCCTGCGCCATCATCTGTAGTGGCAAACATAATACTAACAAGAGATATAATCGCTTCATAATGAGTGTTGTTTTGTTTATTTAATTAGCAATCCGATGCCCAGACAAGCCGTGTTGGTATTGGGACCTTTGCCGGCTTCGAAGACTTCGCTCAAGGCATAATTGCCGTAGAAATACATATTGTTGTAGCCAACTTTGGCGAATAATCCGTATTGCAAAGGATTTACATAACGAAGGTTGTCTTTTATCTTGGGATATTTGGTTTTGGTGTAACTTTCCAATATCACTTCGGCCCATGCGCCACCCGACAGATAAAAATCACCCAAATTGACATCCAGCGCCAGAGGAACACCTACGCCAAAAGTGGTCATTTTCGATTTCTTGCAAGGTTGCGCCACCAATCGGTCGGCTTCGATACGGCCGCTGCCGCTCGAGATAGTGACATTGTCGTCGGCAAATACATAGTTGTTGCACATCAGTTGCAGACCGCTGGACAAGCCGACAAGGTCGTTTTTGCCCATGGAAGCCCCGAATTCCAGCAGCGTAATGTTAACCTGCACGGATCTGCCTACATCAAGATCCAAGAATTCGGGTGTTCCAATGGTATAGCTGCTGTAGTTTGGATCGACAAATTGATTGACTCCCAGTTCGATGAGTGCAAATCTGCCGTCGTATTTATGAATACGGCAAATGTTTTTCTTCGATTCAGGTTGTTTTTCGGTCCTTTCTTTTCTTCCTTTGTTGTTGGAAATCTGCAACTCAATGTCGCCCACTTTCAGCAGGATAGCATTGCGATCTTTGTTAGGCGTAATCTCTACAATGCTATTCAAGGTTGATGAATCGTTGTCGCTAATATTGCCAGGCTCGACAGCGCTGAGGCTGCCAACACACAGGCCGATACCTAATACACTGAGTAATAATTTTTTCATGCGCGAATTTTTTATTTCTGTTGATAATTGCTTGTGCTTGTCAATCCGGCCTTTTGTATTTCGAACCCGGCTAAGGCGTGGCTGGGTTTGTTCATTTGTACACCCATGGTTTTCAACGACATGGCTCCTCGATAACAGGCTTCATGAACATCGGTAATGGGTTGTCCGTTGATGTAGCCGTAAACCCTCGGCGCCTGATGTTTGTTGCCATGCAGCATATTGTTGAATTGTTCGCTCTTGCGATGATGTTCGGCCGAAAGAATCTCTTCGCGGTGCTGATTGACAAGCGCGATGCTTCCTCCTACCACTACACCAATAATCAGCGAGGCTGCCATTGAAGCAAATCTGCTTAAGAATACACGATGTTTCTTCGGCTGTTCGAATGCAACAAAAGTGCTGTTTTGCGGGCTCTTGGTCTGCTTCATGTTTTGGAAGGTGCAGAACATCGCCTTGGCATAAATCAAGTCGGCAGGAATGTCCTGTTTTTGGTTGAAATAGGCTTTCAAACGAGCTTCTTCTTCCAAGCTACATTCGGCTTCCATATAGCGTTCCAACAACATTCTGATGTCGAGTTCTTCGTTATAGGCCATAGTTCATTATTTTAATGGTTCTTTCTCTAATGGTTTTTCTGGCGCGGGAAAGTGTCACCCTAAGCGTGGCAACATCATCACCCACTATGTCAGCAATTTCCTCCATTTCGTAACCTTCTACGTCGCGAAGATGAATCACCGTGCGCGCTTTTTCAGGCAGTTGGCTTATCAATTTCTTGACGATGGCTTCCATGTCTCTGAGTTCTTCGCTCTGTCCGGAAACGAGTTCTCCATTGTCCACAAAAGCATCTTCCAACTTGTCTTCGTGCAAACGCTCTCTGCGCAGTTTGTCGATACACATGTTTCTGACCATTCTCAGCACGTAAGCGTCCAGATTTTCAAATTTATCCAAACTTTCGCGCATGCTCCAGAGTTTTGAGTAAGTATCCTGCAACATGTCTTCGGCATCCATTTCGTTGCCCAGAATACTCAGGGCATAACGGAATATCGAATCCTTTAGCGGGATGATCACTGTATTGAACTCTGTTGTCGTCATGTATCTCTTCAATCTACAATGGAATAACGTCTCTTGTCATAAAACATAACAAGCCTCTTCCGAAATTTAATAAATATTAAGAATTCTCTGCTCGAAAGCCAAGAGTCGTGCAAGGCAAAACGAGAACCCTAAGATCCTTCCTGCAAATATCTTGCCAAATAAAAAATGCCCGAAGATCTGTTTCTCCGGGCATTCCTTGCGAGTATTGGATATTATTGTTTTTCAATCCATTCACGAGCATTGACAAAGGCTTCGATCCAGGGAGAAACTTCGTCGTTGTGCAGACGATCTTCGGGATACTGAGCCCATTGCCAGGGGAAGATAGCTCTTTCCAAGTGAGGCATCATGGCCAAGTGGCGACCATCGGCCGAGCAGATAGCAGCACAATCGTAAGCCGAACCATTGGGGTTGGCGGGATAAGCGCTGTAGTTGTACTTGGCCACGATGTGATATTGATCTTCGCTGTAAGGCAAGTTGAACTTTCCTTCGCCGTGAGCAACCCAAACACCCAATTTGCTGCCAGACAAAGACTTGAACATAACAGAATGGTTTTCGGGAATTTGCAAGCTAACGAATTCAGATTCAAACTTGTGCGAGTTGTTGTGCAACATTTCGGGTTGTTGTGCGTGTTCGGGATAAAGCAGACCCAAAGCCACCATACACTGACAACCGTTACAGATACCCAAACTCAAAGTGTCCTTACGTTGATAGAATGCATCCAAGGTTTTCTTGGCAGTTTCGTTGAAGAGGAAGCCACCGGCCCAACCCTTGGCAGAACCCAGTACGTCAGAGTTAGAGAAACCACCCACGAAAACAATCATGTTGATGTCTTCCAAAGTTTCGCGTCCTGACATCAAGTCGGTCATGTGAACGTCTTTTACATCGAAGCCGGCCAAATACAAGCTGTAAGCCATTTCGCGGTCGCCGTTCACGCCCTTTTCACGGATGATGGCAGCCTTCACGCCACTCTTCTGACGACGGTCGGCGCTGATGCCGTATTGAGCCAATTTTCCGCTGAAGTCGGCATTGAATTGCATCAACAGAGGTTGGTTCTTATAGTTGTTGAAACGTTCTTCGGGACAATTGCCTGCGGCTTGCTTGCGTTCGAGCAGGTAAGAAGGTTCGTACCAGATGTCGCGCAATACGTCGATATCGAATTTGAAAACTTCTTCTTGAGCCACGATGCTGAGTTTGCGTTCACCGGAAACATTACCCAAACGGAAGTAACGCAAACCGGCTTCACTCATCAAGGCTTCTGCTTCGGCAGCATTCTTGGCTTGAACCAAAACGGCAGGATTTTCGGCGAACAATACTTTTACCAAATCGTCTTCGGCGCCCATGGCAGCGGCCATTTCGTCCAAACAGATGTTCAAACCACCGTGGGTGTTGGGGAAGCACATTTCCAGCAAAGCGGTAACCAAACCACCGGCAGAAACGTCGTGACCGGCAGCCAACATACCTTTATCTACCATTGTTTGAACGGCATTGAAAGCACGCTTGAAGTAGTCGGCATCCTTAACACAAGGCACATCCTGACCAATCTTGTTCAAGGATTGAGCCAAAGCTGAACCACCAAGTTTCAAATCGTCGGCAGAGAAGTCGATATAGTAAAGCGGATAATTTCTGTGCTGACTCAAAACAGGAGTGATAACCTTCTTGATATCAGAAACTTCTGCACCAGCCGAAATGATAACGGTGCCGGGAGAGAATACCTTGTCCTGACCATATTTCTGCGTCATCGACAAAGAGTCTTTACCCGTAGGAATGTTGATACCCAAAGAGATAGCGAAATCGCTGGCAGCTTGAACAGCTTTGTACAAACGGGCATCTTCACCTTCGTTCTTGCAAGGCCACATCCAGTTGGCAGAAAGAGAAACGCTCTTCAATTGTTCGCTCAGCGGTGCCCAAACAATGTTGGTCAAAGATTCGGCGATAGCCAAAACAGAACCGGCTGCAGGATCGGCCAAAGCGGCTTGAGGTGCGTGACCGATAGAAGTAGCGATACCGGCTTTACCACGATAGTCGAGCGCAACCACACCCAAGTCGCAAACGGGCAACTGAATGTCGCCGGCGCATTGCTGACGGGCTACCTTACCGGTTACAGAACGGTCTACCTTGTTGGTGAGCCAATCTTTACAAGCAACGGCTTCGAGCTGAAGCACATCCTTGAGGTAAGTTTCCAGTTGTTCCTGATCGTATTTGGGAGCCGTATAGCTTTCTTCTACGCTGTGGTCGGTGATAACAGTGCGCGGTGGTTTACCGAACATGTCTTCCAAAGCGATATTGATAGGATGTTCTCCTTGTTTGTTTTCAAAAACGAATTGCATATCGCCGGTGGTTTCACCCACAACATAGAAAGGAGCGCGTTCGCGTTCGGCGATGGTTCTGAGCAAGTCGATGTCTTTTTCGTCCACCACCAAGCCCATACGTTCCTGACTTTCGTTACCGATGATTTCCTTGGCCGACAAAGTGGGATCGCCAACGGGCAGTGCATCCATGTCGATTTTACCACCGGTGGCTTCTACCAATTCCGACAAGCAGTTCAAGTGACCGCCTGCACCGTGGTCGTGGATAGAAATAATGGGGTTGGTTTCGGCTTCGGCCATGGCGCGGATAACGTTGGAAACGCGTTTCTGCATTTCGGGGTTGGCGCGTTGAACGGCATTCAGCTCGATAGCGTTTGAATATTGACCGGTTTCTACAGAAGATACGGCGCCACCACCCATACCGATGCGGTAGTTGTCGCCACCCATGATAACAATCTTCTGTCCGGGTTTAGGTTCGCCCTTGATGGCATCTTTCTTGTTACCGAAGCCAACACCGCCGGCCAACATGATCACCTTATCGTAAGCGAATTTCTTGTCGTTTTCTTCGTGTTCGAAGGTAAGCAAAGAACCACAAATAAGCGGCTGACCAAATTTATTACCGAAATCGCTGGCACCATTCGAAGCCTTGATAAGAATCTGTTCGGGCGTCTGATAGAGCCATGAACGTTCCTTCATGCCGTTTTCGCAAGCGTGGTCTTTTTTGTTGCGGGGATAAGAAGTCATGTAGACAGCTGTACCTGCGATAGGAAGCGAAGCTTTACCTCCACCCAGACGGTCGCGGATTTCACCACCGGTACCGGTAGCAGCACCATTGAAAGGTTCTACGGTAGTGGGGAAGTTGTGGGTTTCGGCTTTCAGAGAGATAACCGATTGAATATCCTTGATTTCGAAATAATCCGACTTGTCGTTGGTGGCAGGAGCGAACTGTTCGATAACGGGACCTTCGTTGAAGGCAACATTATCCTTGTAAGCCGATACCAAACGGTTGGGATTCATTTCGGAAGTTTTCTTGATGAGTTTGAAAAGCGAACTGGGCTTTTCTTCTCCGTCGATGATATAAATACCGTTGAAGATTTTGTGACGGCAGTGTTCAGAGTTTACCTGAGAGAAACCGAAAACTTCGCTATCGGTAAGCGAACGGCCAAGCTTAGCGGCAACACTGTTCAGATAATCGATTTCCTGCTGACTCAAAGCCAAACCTTCCTGCAAGTTGTAAGCAGCAATGTCTTCGATGTAAACGATGGGATCGGCTTCTTTGTCGATGGTGAAAATTTCCTGATTCAAGCCTTTGTAAACGCGTTGAAGCATGGGGTCGTGCTCAGCATCGGCGCTGGCAACAGGAAAATACTCTTCTATACGGGAAATACCGCTCAAACCTAAGTTGATGGTGATTTCTACGGCATTGGTACTCCAAGGCGTAATCATTTCGCGACGAGGACCGATAAAAATGCCTTCCAGAGAAGTTTCTTCCAAGGCTTGAGCTCCGCTGAAGAGCCAAGTCAGTTTCTCAATATCCTTGGCGCTGAAAGCCTGACTGCATTCGACGGCCAGGATACTGTTTTCTGTGGTTTTAAAGAATTGTATCATACTTGTTATAATGGGTTCTTGTAAAGAGCTGCAAAAGTAATGTTACTGAGAACGAAAAGCAAGCTATTTCGATGGAATTTATCGGATGCTTTTTGTCTTTTTTCCGTCGATGGCGTGCATAACACCGAAAGCCGCGATGTAGGCGAAAGAAATCAAAGGCAGAATAAATCCGAGTGCCATGTTGTCTTGTCCCAACGCGCCCATGCAGATGGGGAAGACGGCGCCACCCACGATACACATCACCAACAGTGAAGAGGCTTGTTTGGTGTGCGAGCCCATGCCTTTTACGCCCAACGCAAAGATGGTGGGGAACATCGGAGCCATAAAGAAATAGCTCAGGAACAGACCGATGAAAGAAGCGCGTCCCATTTTCATCAGCACCAAAATCATGCAAAGTGTTCCCAACAATCCGAAAATGCTCAGCAACTGTGCCGGCTTAATCCATTTCATGATGAATCCGCTCAACATACGTCCAACGAAGAACATGCCCATGCAACCGAAAGCCAAAAGATAACCGGCCGTTTCGTTGCTCATGCTGGGATCGGTTTCGACGGCGTAATTGATGAAGAAACTGCCCACGCCTGTTTGTGCGCCCACATAAAGGAACTGGGCTATCAGTGCGAAAATAAAGAGTTTGTGTTCCCAGATAGAACCGGTTTCGGTGCCCGCTTCGATGGCGCTTTCTTTTTGGTCGGCTTCCATTTCGGCTTCAGGCAACTTGATGAAAATCATGACGATGGCAACCAAAATTACCAAAGCGGCCACGATGATGTAAGGCTTGGCCAAATCGAAACTGCTGCCTGTTCCGTTCAGAATGAGCGCGGTGCCCAGCAGCGGACCGACTATCCAACCCACACCATTGAAGGCGGCGGCATAGTTGATACGTTGTTCGGCAAATTCTTCGGGACCCATACCCGTGGCACAAGGATGCGCACCATTTTCAATGATACACAAACCGCAAGCCAGGATAAACAGCGCCACAAAGAAAGGATAGGGTGAATGAATGTAGCTGGCCGGAATAAAGAGCAGCGAACCGAAAGCGAAAATAAGCAAACCTATCATCAATCCGCGTTTGTAACCGGCTTTCTTCATGATGAAACCGGCGGGCAGCGACATGATGAAATATCCGATATATACCGAGAATTGTACAAAACCCGATTGGGCTTTGGTCATATCGAAAGTTTCCTGGAAATGTTTGTTAAGAACGTCCAACATGCCGTGGGCTAAACCCCAAAGCAAATACAATGTGGCAATCAACAGGAAGGGAATCAGATAATTGACTCCCTTGTTATTTTTAAACATCGACATAATGTAAACAATTAATAGTGAAATACTTCTTCCATGTCGGCCCACCATTCGCCTTCGGCGCGGGTATCGAGCGGTTGTTGACAAGGTTTGCAGACATCCCACCAACGTTGGGTTTCTTCGTCGGCAGCCATTTTAGCCATATCGGCTTCGTAATCGTTGCCAACGTATTCGTAATAGCTGAACAGCAAACCATCCTTGTAATAAATGCTATAGTTCTGGATGTTGCAGTCGCTAATCATTTTCAGTACGCCGGGCCATGCATTGGCATGAAGACGCTTGTATTCTTCCAGTTTTTCCGGTTTGACGGCGATAACTTGTCCGTAACGTTTCATAATATTCTGATAATTTGATGATTATTCTTCGTGAAGCGTTTTGAATAAAGCTTCAATATTGGCGGGATTGATGTCGGGCAAAATGGCTTCGTGACTGGGCGAGAAAATAAGTCCGGTGGGGAAGGCTTTGCGAACGCGACGCACATCGGCGGCCACTTCTTCGGGCGTTCCATTCACCAACAGATGCTGGGCATCGATGCCGCCAAAGAAACAGCCTTTGCCGGCAAAATCGACAGATAATTTCTCGGCCTGCATATCTTTGGCTTTCGCCTGAATGGGATGGATGATGTCGATGCCCAAGTCGAACAGGTCGTCAATGACGGGATAGATAGATCCGCATGAATGATGCACCACTGCCAGTCCGTAACTCTTGGCTTGATCTACCAATTTCTTCGTGCCGGGGAATACAAACTGACGCAATTCGTCGGGACCAACCATCAAGCCGGTCTGGCTACCGAAGTCGTTACCGATAAGCACGGCATCCAGATAACCTTTGGTGGCTTCGTAGAAAATTTCGCCACAATCCAAATAGAACTTGGTGATACGGTCGATAACGGCCTGGAACATTTCGGGCGCCATAAACATCGTCATCAAAGCATTTTCCATGCCGAAAGCTGAGCAAGCATCCTGGAAATGAGCAGCCCACATAATACCCATGCGGGCCATGTCTTCGGGCGCATTTTTAGCTAATTCGCGAGCCTTGTTGAAATCGATATGCTGTTCGGGATCGGGCCAAGGGAAAGTTTCCACCAAAGCCGGGTCGGTCATGTCTTCGAAAAATCCGGGAGCCGTCAGGGTGCGTTCGTCTTGAGCACCGCCTTCGCCGCCTTTGGCAAAGGCCAAAGAACAACCAATATCGTTCGTGGGAGGATTGTCGTAAGGAACAGGAATGGGATAAACATCGTCGTCGATAAGGCGTTTGAGCGCATCCACATTATCAACCTTGAAATATTCGAATAGTTTGGGAAGAGCTCCGGGAACGGGCAGGCCCAACCAGCTGGCAGGACGATCCACTTTTTCTCTTCTCAGCGTAGCAAAAAATCGTTCTCTGTGAGTCATTGTTGTTAAAAAGTGATAAATTGTTAGTGGCGGCTAAGATAGTCAGTTTTTCAAGAAAAGCCAAGAAAAATAAGTCTTGATAAAATCAAAAGCATTTCTTATACTTGCAAGATTTTTTAACAGAACAATGAAAGACGTTTTCAATGGAAATTTGGCCGATTCACAGGCTACGAAAGTAACGGCAATCAAGCCGGAACAGTTTGATATTGAACGCTATGCGGAGTACGAAGCAAGCTTGAACGAAAGATGTAAAGCCTTTACGGAAAGTTCGTCGGGTGTGCTGGTGTATCGCAGAATGCGCGTGGCGGAAGTTTTCTCCTCTGGTTGTCGTGATATGCAGGCTTCTTTGGCTTGGCAATTGGGCGCTTTGCAGGAAAGTATGAAATTCAAAGCCGATGTTCCCAACTTTCTGGAACCTTGGTACGGATTGGGCGTAGTGGCCACGGCTTTCGGTTTTCCCTATGTGTGGGCCGAAGGACAAGCTCCCGCTATCGAAGGAAAATTTGCATCTACCAAAGAATTTCTGGATGCTCCATACAAGGCTGTTCGCGAAACGCCCGAAGGTCGTCACAATCTGGAGATGTTGGAATATTTCCTCGATAAAACCAAAGGCCGTCTGCCTATTTCCTATTGCGATTTGCAATCTCCTTTGAACAATCTGAGCAACATTATCGATACTTGTCAGTTCTATCTGGATTTCTGCCTGGAACCCGAACAGATTCTGCAAGCCATGGACCGCGTGGCCGATCTTACCATCGATTATACGCGTATTCAGCAAGAAATGATTGGCGATGCTTTGGTAAAACCCGGACACGGATTCTCGTCTTCGCGCGTATTTAACGGTCTGGGCCTCAGCGACGATAGCATGACCATGCTTTCGCCCGATTTGTATGCCGATCTTTGTTTGCCCTCCATGGTGAAATTGGGTAACGCTTTCGGAGGTACGGTTTTCCACAGCTGCGGCAATTGGTCGGGCAAGAAAGACTTGGTGGCCGGCATCGAAAATCTGCGCATGGCCGATGGCGCTTTCTCTTTGGCTACCGACCCGGGTGCCAATCCCACAGAAGGTTATGCCGATACTTTTGCAAATACCGGTATCGTGTTGAATACCAGAATTGTTGGTTCGGCCGAATTGGTGCTTCAAAAGGTGCGTGAACTTTGGAAACCCGGCATGAAACTCATCGTGGTAACCTATTGCGAAACGCCCGCCGAACAAGCTATGTTGTACGATAAAATTCATGAAATATGTCAGTAAATAAAATTGGTAACTATCGTTGGCGTGTGGTGGCCTTGCTGTTTTTCGCTACCACCATCAACTACATCGACCGTCAGGTACTGGGGATGCTCAAGCCCTACATCGCTGACGATTTGGGAATTACAGAAGCCGGTTATGGTTATATCGTGTCGGCATTCCAGGCTGCTTATGCATTGGGCTTGCTCTTCGTGGGACGCCTTATCGATAAATACGGCACGCGCATCACTTATGCCATTTCTATTGCGATTTGGAGTTTGGCAGGTTGTTTCCATGCGGCAGCTCGTGGCGCTTTCGGCTTTGGTTTGGCTCGTTTTATGTTGGGTATCGGCGAATCGGCCAACTTCCCCTCGGCCGTGAAAGCTACCGCTGAATGGTTCCCCAAGAAAGAACGTGCCTTAGCTACAGGGATTTTCAACTCGGGAAGTAATATCGGAGCCGTGGTGGCACCTATCATCGTTACCGCCGTTACCTTGAAATGGGGTTGGCAATGGGCTTTCATCGTGACCGGTTTGCTCGGCTTCATCTGGATGGCCTTCTGGCTGCCTATGTATAAACTTCCCAAAGATGCCAAAGGCTTGAAGAAGAGTGAATTCGATCACATCAACCAAGATGGCGTGGAAGAAGAAACCAAGAAAGAAAAAATTGCTTGGAGTCAGTTGCTCAAATTTAAAGGAACCATCGGTATTTGTCTTTCGCGCTTCGTTTGCGACTGGGTTTGGTGGTTCTTCCTTTTCTGGGCTCCCGACTTTTTGAACAAGACGCACGGCGTGGATCTTTCGCAAATGCAATGGGCTTTGATCGTTATTTACACTTTTGCAGCGTTCGGCGGTGTGGCCGGTGGCGGTCTGTCGTCTTTGCTTATCAAACGCGGCTGCAGCGTTCCCTTCTCTCGTAAGGCCGCGATGCTGGTTTGTGCGCTCTGCGTGGTTCCCGTTATCTCTTTGGCCTACGCAAAATCTTTGTGGATAGCTATTGCGCTCATCTCTTTGGCTTGCTTCGCGCACCAAGGATGGGCATCCAATATTTACACCTTGGTTTCAGACTATTATCCTAAAAATATGGTGGCAACGCTCACTTCTTTGGCTGGTTTCTGCGGTTCTGTTGGTGGCGTGTTGGCTTCTTCGTTCGTGGGAAATATTCTAGAATGGACCGGAAGTTACCTTGTTGTCTTTATGATTGCCGGTTTGGCTTATGTGGCTGCTTGGCTTTGCTTGCAGATTTTCTTGCCTCGCGATGGTAAAGCTTATGGCGCTTGATGTTGATAATTGATAAAAAGAAAAATAATTATGCGTAAATGGATTGAAGACATGATGCAGCAACCCGAGGTGGTGGCTGTTCCCATTATGACCCATCCGGGTATCGAACTCATTGGTAAAAAGGTAGTGGACGCTGTCAGCAACGGACAAGTACATTATCAGGCTGTTAAGGCGCTATCTGAAAAATATCCTTCGGC
>JAEIGA010005165.1_pt1 | contig 20037 bp, 11 predicted proteins | sample 9270691 | NCBI WGS metagenome assembly JAEIGA01 (sample SAMN17057246, study PRJNA624740) | gut metagenome | biome: biome; isolation source: fecal sample | host: Bos grunniens | place: China: Xizang | collected 2019 | reverse complement strand
GCCAAGGGCGAGGATGCGTTGAAGATTCAGCTCAACGACCAGACTCGCGAGGTTGAGGATATTCGTGACTTTATCTCAGCAACAACCGTTACTAAGGGCGTAGGTCCTAATGAGATTGTTGTTAACCTTCGTGTTGATGAGGGTGCAACAGTAGGTAAGCTTACCGCTGTTAAGCAGGAGTTGCGTAAGGCAGAGGCGTTGAACATCGCCTATGCAGCACGCGCAGTTGAGAAGTAGTCGAAGTCCTACTCTTACTAATTTAGTGGCTATCTCGTTATCGAGGTGGCCACTATTTTTGTCTTATAAGGGAGGTTCTATAAATTAGGTCGAGTTGATTTTGATGATTATTTTGAGTAGATTTCTTATTGTTTATGAGGGCGCAATGCGAGCATTGTAACCGAGTAAAAATAAGAAAGATACCAAAATAATTTCAAAAGCGACCGAAATATAAAACTCCTAAATTCCAATAAAAACTAAACGTGATATACTAATTTATAGAACATCCCATAATATTATCGAAACTGCTCTTTGCGGAGATTGTTATTGAGGTGAGTTATAAGATTTTAGACCTATTTATAAAAATAGTCGCTAATAGTGCCGGAACTAAGAAAAGTTTAGTATCTTTGTCCCAATTATTATCTACGGGGCGAAGTGCTCTGATATAAACGGTTTAGGTATGAAAAAAGTTAGTTTCTACAATCTCTTATTTGCATTATGTGCCACGCTGACAATGCTCTTTGCGGGTTGTGTCGGCGATGGTTTTATGGGCACTTCTGGCTCAAATAATGGTGGCTCGAACAGCTCTTGGTCGCATGACGAGTTGGCTTGGGTCTTTGATATGGATGTGTTGCCAGAGATTCGCATTAGCGTCACTGAGCAGCAGTGGAATGAGCTGCTTATGGCGTACGATGAAGATGCTGGAACTAATCACTACATTCACTGCGATACGGAGTTTAAGTCTAAGGGTGAGAGCTATACTTTCGAGGATGCAGGTTTGCGTCTAAGAGGTAATACTTCGCGTCGTCGTCCTGAGAGTGGTGAGTGGGGTGAGCCACATAGAGTAAACAGTGCCGATTGGCAGCATTGCCACTTTACGCTTAACTTGCGCAAGTTCCAAAAGGATGATGCTCATGAGTTGCGTAATGTGCGTAAATTCTATTTGAAATGGCATAAGGACGATGCTGCATACTGTCGAGAGTTGTACTGCTACGACCTCTTCCGTCGCTATGGTGTTTGGACCGCAGCGTATAGTTCATACTGTCGTTTGTGGATACACGTCGAGGGCGATACTAAACCTGCCTATTATGGTGTGTATGAGATGATTGAGGCGATTGATGACAAGTATGTTAAGCGTCGTAAGGATATGTTTGGCGACCACAAGCACAACCTCTGGAAGTGTGTCTCTCCGGCTACCCTGAACTATAATGATATTAAGGATGCTAACATAGGCTGGGATGATGACTCGGGCGCTTATCGAACATACGAGCTTAAAACAAATACCGAGAATTTCGAGGCTGCAAAGGCTCAGCTTGTGGAGTTTAGCAAAAAGCTCACGAAGTTGCAGGGTGAGGAGTTTCATAATTGGATTGCTACGGTGTGTGATGTAAAGTTGTTGTTGCGCACCTACGCGGTGAATGTTGTCGTGGGTATGTGGGATGACTATTGGAATAATGCTAACAACTACTATCTCTACTTTAACTCTTCGGATAAGGAGAACTACAAGGTCTTCCTAATACCGTTTGACTACGACAATACGCTTGGTACATCGCATAATTGCGGTATTCAGGGCGACTCTGGAACACAGAATCCGCTAGAATGGGGTGATAGCGACCGTAGTCCGTTGATTGCTAAGATTTTGCAGTTCGAGGATTATCGTAAGATATATGTTGATGCCCTAAATGAACTTTGCGATCCATCGAAGGATTTGTTCTACTATGAGGCATCGCACGCCCGTATTCAGGGATGGCATGATATGATTGAGGCCTACATCGAGAACGACACAGAGGAGGATTGCCAGATTGAGGATCGTCCTGCTTGGTGGGGCAATAATCACGACTATCGTATTCTTGATATCAACTCACCAATGAACTTCTTTAAGATGAAGGCTTCCTCGATACCTCAGAAGTAGTGGTGTGTAGATAGATGTTTGAGAGAGTGAATAAAAAGTGTATTTTGTCGTTACGCTTGCCCTCAAAATGCTCATTTACGCTCAGTAAACTGCGCTTTTTCGGGCTTCGCAAGCCTAAAACTACATCTTTTTATTCGCTCTCTTAGGTTAGGGGTTGGCTAAATTACTTTTTAGCCACCCCTTTTGTTTATAGCATATATGCTAAGATTTGGGTTATAAACTCTATTTATAGAGTTGTGGGTGAAAATAATTGCGAAAAGTTGCACGAACTCGCTAAAAGTTTTGTATCTTTGTGGTTACTTAGGATCTATCACAAAACGAAGTTAAATAAAAAACACATACAATTATGAAAAAGATATTCGCCTACTCTATTATTGCGATACTTAGTTTGTGTGCAGCGTGTACATCGCACCAGAGCGGTGATATGATTCAGGCTGTGCTATTTGAGCTTGACAACGACAGAGTCACTATCAGCCCTGATGGTGGAAGTTTCGTGGTTAAGGTGCGTACTAACCAGGCGTGGAGGTTGAATTGTCCAGAGGGTAGTGAGTGGTGTGTGCCATCTATTACCGAGGGTGAGCCAAGCGAGGAGAGTGTTGCTATTGGTTTTACAGTTGCAGATTTTACATATGACAGCCGTGAGACCGTATTCACCTTCGAGTATGGTAATGGTGAGTCGCACTTGTTTACTGTTTCACAGAAGGCAAAGGCTGTGATCTTCCCAGATGGCGAGAATCATATCTCGGTTCCATCTGCGGGTGCTGTTGCTGAGATAAAGTTTGAGGCTACATACCCATGTAAGGTGGTTATCCCAGATAGCGTTAAGTGGATTGAGCAGGTGGTGTCTCGCTCATTAGATAGTTGTACGATTGCTCTTAACATTGCTGAGAATAAAACTTATAGTTTGCGTGAGACAGTGGTCAAGGTCGTTATAGAGGGCAATGAGGAGGTGTATGCTGAGTACACAATCTCTCAGGCACAGAAGGATGCTATCCTTCCAGACGATGAAAACACCTTCGATGTTGGCTCTGATGGTGCGAATATTAGTATTGACTTCCAGGCAAATGTTGATTGGGAGGTTGTTATCCCAGAGGATATCGATTGGATTGTAAACATTACTGATACCCGCGCCTTGGTAAATGAGTCTATCGAGTTGCAGGTTTTGAAGAATGAGGATTATAGCGCACGTAGCGCTCAGATTCAGATTGTGGGTGTTGACAACAAGCAACTTTATGTTGAGTACACCATTAATCAGGCTCAGAGAGATGCTGTTGTTGCAGATGAGAATAATGTGGTTACAGTATCAGCGGCGGGTGGTCTTGTGGAGATTGAGTTTGAGTCAAATGTAATGTGCGAGATCGTTGTTCCTGAGGAGGTGGACTGGATTCACCCTGTAACCGTTGAGCCAACCAGAGCCTTGGAGCCAATGTTTGCGATGTTGCAGATAGATTCTAACACAACATACGCTGAGCGTGAGGCTGAGATTATGGTTGTGATGTCTGGTAATGACGAGATATATGCTGTGTACACTATTAAGCAGTTGCAGAATGATGGTATCTTGCCAAACGAGCAAAATAGCTATGAGGTAGGCTCTGAGGGAGGAGTTATTCTAATTGACTTCCAGACAAACGTCGATTGGAATCTCGTTATCTCTGAGGATGGTGCAGGTTGGATTGCAAGAGTGCCTGTGCAGGCTTCGTTGTCAGATGCATCGGTAGAGTTGCAGGTTTTGGCGAATGAGACGTTCGACCCTCGTAGTGCAACGATTCAGATTGTAAGCGCTAAGGATGAGACCCTATTTGTGGAGTACACCGTAAATCAGGCACAGAAGGATGAGGTTGTTCTTAATGGTGATAAGATTGAGGCGTGTGTAGATGGTGGTCAGGTGTCGCTTGGCTATCAGGCAAATATTGATTGCGAGGTTATAATTCCTGAGGGTTGCGAGTGGATAGCACTTACACCAGAGACTCGTGGTCTTGAGGAGCGTGAGCTATTGCTTACTATTGCTGCGAACGATGCCTTTGAGCCTCGTGAGGAGGTTATAACACTTACCGGTGCAGGTATTAACCGCGAGATTACCGTTACGCAGGAGGCTAAGCATCTTGAAATCGAGCAAACCGAGTATACCGTGGCATTGGATGCCGCAACTTTGGAGATTGTTGTGGCTGCAAATGTAGTATACGATGTGGTTGTGGATGAGGAGTGTGACTGGATTACGGTTGCTGATGTTGAGGGTAACCCATCGAAGGAGCTCCTTGTGTTGAGCCTCACAGAGAATGAGACTATTTATGAGCGCCGTGCCGAGGTTGTGGTGAAGCATAACGAGCGCGAGATTGTGCTAACAATTATCCAGAAGGGTGATGATGGTACTTTGAATATTGACGAGGAGTATATTGTTGATGGCAAGGAGGGTGAGCTTGTTGTGGAACTTGAGAGCAACTTCGCATATTTGGTGAATATCCCAGAGGATTGCGATTGGGTGGAGCTACCAGCGGAGCGTCGTGCCAAGATGGAGAAGAGCACCGTTCGCTTTATGGTGCACTACAACGCAAGTGTGCTTGACCGTAGCGTAGACATAACCTTTGCAGATGTCAAGAATAGCTTCTCTAAGAGCATAAGAATTACACAGCGTGGTAACCACTTGTTGGAGGTTTACCAGGCTCAGGATAATGAGATTTTGTATGTTACAACCGATGGTAAGGAGATAGAATTGGGTGAAAACGCAAACTTTGGCAGCATTATGATGGCCAATGACTATGAAAATGGTTATGGTAAGATTACATTCTTGGGTGCTGTCGCAAAGTTGGGTGATAATGTCTTTAAGAATTGCTCTACTATCAAGCAGATTGCTATTCCTGGTTGTGTTGAGCGAATTGGCGACTACTCGTTTAGTGGTTGTACTGCCCTTGAAGATGTTGCAATACCTCAGAGTGTTAAGCATATCGGTGTGGGTGCGTTCCAGGGCACTCGAATCTCAAAGGTGACATTTGCCGAGGGCTCAAAGTTGGAGAGCATCGACAAGGAGGCTTTTAGCAGATGTAGAAGTATCGAGAGTATCGACATCCCAGATGGCGTTAAGAGCTTTGGTAATAGCGTATTCAATGGTTGTAATAATCTCAAATCTGTTCATCTTCCAGAGATGGCTGAGACCTTGGGTAATAATATCTTTGGTGGTTGTACAAGCCTTACCACTATCACTATTCCTGATGGAGTCGCGGTCATCCCTGTGAGTGCATTCCTAAATTGTACGAAGCTTAGTAGCGTTGTCTTGGGAGCTGGTGTTGAGGTGATTGATATGAGTGCATTTAGCAACTGCTCTGCCCTTACAAATGTGACCCTCCCAGACACGATTACTACAATTAGCAATAGCGCATTCAACGGTTGTAGTGCTATGACAGAGGTTGTCTTTGGCGAGGCTTCGCAGTTGGAGAGCATAGGTAATAATGCCTTTGCCGGTTGTACATCTGTTGCTCGTGTAGTATTGCCAGCAACTCTCGAGACCATCGGCGCATCAGCATTCAGCGGTTGTGGTGGCGAGCTTGCTATAAATGCTAATATTGCAAATACCACAGCATCAACAGCACCATTCGCAGGAAGCTTATTTACTAGTGTTGCTATTGCAGATGAGGTTACTACTATTGGTAACTATGCATTCTATAGTGCTAAGGAGTTGAAGGCGGTTGAGTTCGGATTGGGTGTTGAGAGCCTCGGCGAGAGCGCATTTAATGGTTGTAGCTCGGTTGTGGCTATCGAGTTGCCAGAGAGCGTTAAGAGCATTGGCAAGAGTGCCTTTGATGGATGTAAGGCTCTTGAAACGCTTGTTATCCCTGCGAGTGTTGAGAGCATTGGTGCATCTGCCTTTAAGGGTTGTACAGGTGAGTTGAAGCTTAATATAGATGTGGCGGCTGGAAAATCGGCAACTGAGGGTCTCTTCAATGGTGCTAAGTTTAGCACCGTCACACTTGGTATAGGTGTCACTACAATTGGTGATTACGCCTTTGCAGGTTGTAGCGCTATCAATACCATCAATTGGGGTAGTAATATTGAGAATTTGGGTGTTTCTGCATTTAGTGGCTGTAGCTCGCTTTTGGAGGTTGTACTTCCTGATAGTACAACAATCTTAGGCAGTGGTGTGTTTGCTAACTGTACTGCGATTAGCTCGGTAGTGCTTCCTGATAACATTGTCGCTATCAGCGACTCGGCGTTTTCGGGTTGTTCGGCGCTTTCAACATTTGTAGCTCCAAGCAACGTTGTAACGGTTGGAAAAGAGGTGTTTAAGAACTGTAAGGCGCTTGGTAACTTCGAGCTTCCAGCTACGCTTGAGGCTATCGGTGATAGTGCATTTGAGGGTTGTAAGGCTATGACAAGTGTTACATTGCCAGCGAGCGTGACCTCTTTGGGTAAGAGCGCGTTTAAGTCTTGCAGTGCAATTGTAAGTGTCGAGCTCTCGGATGCAATGACTGAAATTATGGAGTCTACCTTCTCGGGTTGTTCGTCACTCGCTACGATTGCTATTCCAGCACCTATCGCTACTATCGGAGCATCGGCATTTGAGAATTGTAGCGCGTTGTCTGCTGTGACATATAGCACTGAGGCACAACTAAATATTATTGGTAGTAAGGCGTTTAAGGGTTGTGTGAAGTTGCAGAGTGTTAATATTCCAGATAGTGTTATAACCATTGCTGAATCAGCGTTTAATGGTTGTGTTGGAATCATGGAGATTGGATTCGGCGAGGGCTCACAGCTTGCAACCATCGATAAGGGGGCTTGTGCAGGTTGTACAAATCTTAGATATATTATTATGCCTGACACAATGACACGTCTTGGCGCGTCAGCATTTGCAGGTTGTACAACACTCGCGACGGCTATTATGGGCGAGGGTGTGTTGAAGATTGATGATAAGGTCTTCGACGGCTGTGGCAAGCTAAATATGGTATATAGCCTGGCTGTGGTGCCTCCAACATTGGGTAGCGACGTCTTTAATGGCTGTGCAAAAAATCTTAAAATTTATGTGCCATTCGATTCAGTCATAGGCTATCAGACGGATGAGGCCTGGGGCGAGTATCGCGACATAATTATTGGCGCAGAGACAGAGATAGAGTAATTGGAATTATAGTAATATTTTGCAAGCACAGGGCTGCCTCTTCGTAGCCTTGTGCGTGCTTATTAATAAGAGGTATTAAGAATTAAACGTATGAATAGATTTAATCTCCGCGCACTCTTCATTGCACTCTTTGCAGTGTTTGCACTTGTGGCTTGTGATGAGAGTGATGTTTTGGGTGAGTTGGATAATACATCTGGTGGCGGTAGCTGGATTGAGAAGCCTATTGGGGGCGATGATGCCAATAAGCCAGAGGATGAGCCAACCGAGCCAGAAGACAAGCCAACAGAGCCTGGTGATGACCCTACCGAGCCTAGTGATGATCCTACTGAGCCAGATGACGATATTACACCGCCTTACGTTTCGTGGGATACCAGCGATTTGGAGTGGGTCTTCGATATGGCGGCATTGCCAGAGATTCGCATTAGCGTTACCGAGGCGCAGTGGAATGAGTTGCTTCAGGAGTATGACTATGATAGCCAGACTACTCACTATATCCATTGTGATGCAGAGATTCAGACCAAGGGCGAGAAGTTTAGCTATGCCGATGCAGGACTTCGCCTAAGAGGTAATACCTCGCGTCGTCGCCCAGAGGGTAATGGTGGAGAGATGCATAAGCGTAATAATGCCGATTGGCACCACTGCCACTTTATGCTAAATCTGCGTAAGTACCAGAAGGACGATGATCACGAGTTGCGCAATATGCGTAAATTCTATCTAAAATGGCATAAGGACGACAGAGCCTACTGCCGTGAGTTGTACTGCTACGACCTCTTCCGTCGCTTTGGCATTTGGACTGCGGCGTATAGCTCATACTGCCGTTTGTGGATACATGTCGAGGGCGATTCTCAGCCTGCCTACTATGGTGTGTATGAGATGATTGAGGCTGTTGATGATAAGTTCGTTAAACGTCGTAAGGAGCTCTTTGGCGACCACAAGCATAACCTGTGGAAGTGTAGCTCAGGTGCGGACTTAAACTACAACAATATTTACAATAGCTCGATTTTCTACGACGATGACTCGGGTGCGAACTATGCCTACGAGCTAAAGTCTAATATCGAGAATTATGAGATTGCCAAGGCTCAGCTTATAGAGTTCAGTCGCAACCTCACGCAGCTTAAAGGCGAGGAGTTCCGCAATTGGATCTCTAAGGTCTGCGATGTGGAGTTGCTACTACGTACCTATGCAGTAAATGTTATTGTGGGTATGTGGGATGACTATTGGAATAACAATAACAATTACTACATCTACTTCAACACGTCGGATAAGAGCGACTATAAGTTCTTCTTTATACCGTTCGACTACGATAATACGCTTGGTACGTCGCTAAATTGCGGTGTTATCAGCGACTCGGGTCGTCAGAATCCGCTTAATTGGGGAGATACAAATCGCAATCCGTTGATTGGTAAAGTTTTGCAGTTCGAGGAGTATCGCAAGATATATGTTGAGGCTCTTAACGAACTTTGCGATCCTGCCAACGACCTATTCTATTATACTCGCTCTATTGAGCGTATTAATGGCTGGCATAACTTGATTCGCAATTATGTGGTCAACGATACCGAGGAGGACTGCGAGATTAAGGATCGCCCAGCCAGCTGGGGCAATATCTACGACTACCGCCTTTTGGATGCCAGCTCGTCGATGAACTTCTTCAAGGTAAAGGCTGCGTCAGTACCAAAGAAATAGATTATCTCTGCCCATTGTGGCGTATAGTTAAGTTGGTCTAAGAGAGTGAATAAAAAGTGTATTTTGTCGTTACGCTTGCCCTCAAAATGCTCATTTACGCACAGTAAACTCCGCTTTTTCGGGCTTCGCAAGCCTAAAACTACATCTTTTTATTCACTCTCTTAGGTTATGGGGGTTGCTCGAACTATCGGGCAACCCCTTGTTTTTGCATAATTATTCTAGAAATAGTTGCAAAGTGTTGTGTTGTCAGCAATTATTGCTTATTTTTGTGGAGCTATTGGATAATTTGTGAGGGCGTTTTATGTGTGTGGCTGTTCCAGATTTTCTTCGAACACCAAGTTCCCCCAATTAGCTATTGTTCTGACAAAACATTTATTAACTTTAATATAAACTATTATGAGAAAATTATCTACATTTATTGCTGCGGCAATAGCAATTATTGTAGCTTCCTGCAATAGCTACGATGATTCTTTGGTGTGGGACAAACTCACCGAGCATGACAGTCGTCTTACTGCTCTTGAGGAGTTGTGCAAGGAGGCAAATTCAAACATTGATGCCCTCTCGACACTTGTTGGTGCGATGAAGGAGAGCGATTCGATTGTTTCGGTGACTCCTATCACTGAGAATGGTAAGACTGTTGGCTACACTATTACGTTTACCAAGTCGGCGCCTATTACTATTTATAATGGTAAGGACGGTAGCGATGGTAAGGATGGTGAAGACGGCAAAGATGGTATCAATGGCGATGGTAGCTATATCCCAATGATTGGTATTAAGAAAGATGTTGACAATCACTATTATTGGACATTGGATGGTGAGTGGATTCTTGATGCTAATGGCGATAAGGTGTCGGCTGAGGGTGCTGAAGGTTCGCAGGGTGTCCCAGGTGATACTGGTGCTGCGGGTACTCCTGGTAAGGATGGCGTGACACCACAGCTTCGCATCGAGGGTGGTTTTTGGCAGGTGTCATACGATAATGGCGCAACATGGAAGGAACTTGGCAGAGCTACTGTTGATGGCGGTGGTGGCAGCTCTATCTTTGCTGATGTCTACGAGAAGGACGGCTATATTCACTTTGTTCTTACAGATGGCGATTCATTTAAGCTTCCAACATCTGTTGCAACATCATTCGACATTACCTTTAATGTTGAGCAGGGTGTAGCAGTAGTACCAGGCACAACAATCAAGATAGAGTACACAATTACAGGTGCTAAGGGTAGAACCTTTGTACGCACAATGTGTTACGACGATGATCCTGTTCTTGTAAGCCCTATTGATGATACCCACGGCTATATCTACTATGTTATGCCAGATTTTTTTGATGGCGAGGATGAGGCATATCGAGATAAGTTGATTGATGAAGAGTACTTTGGCGATGCTACATATGAAGATTACTACAATGGTTTCTTGTATGTGCTTGTTATGGTGTCAGATTCAACAGGAAATCAGGTGACCAAGGCGTTGAATTTCAGCGAGGGTGTATTGAAGTCTGTTGAGGATGCCTATGTTACAGATGCTGTTGCAGGCTCTGTAAATGTTACTATTAACACCAATATCGCTGCTGGCACATTCGAGATTGTTATCCCAGATAAGGCTAAGTCTTGGATTAGCTACAACCCTACTACACGTGCAGAGATGCGCGAGGATGTGCTAACATTCGACGTAGCTGCCAATACAAGTGATAAGTTCCGATCTGCAAATATCGCACTCGTTAATGAGCTTGGTCAGCGAGGTGAGTCATTTGTTATTGTTCAGCGTTCAAGCAATGCTGGCGAGGCTGTTGTCTTTGAGGATCCACGTGTCGAGGCTCTATGTGTGGCTCGTTATGATGCCAATCTCGATGGTAAGCTTACCTACGAGGAGATTGCTACCGTAACTGATGTCAAGGATCTATTCCTCCTTGACAAGAAGATTGTATCGTTTAACGAGTTTGAGTATTTTACATCTGTTACTTATCTTCCATATGAGATGTTTGCAGATTGTACGCTTTTGGAGTCGATAAAGTTGCCTGAGAGCATAACATATATTGGTTCATACGCTTTCCGCAATTGCCAATCTCTAAAATCTATTGTTATTCCAGAGGGTGTAAAGTGTAGACCAGATGGTGACTACTACTATGAGGATTATGGATATTCGTGGTTTGCAGGATGCTCGTCATTGGAGAGTGTGATACTACCATCAACCCTTGAGCAGCTACCAAGCTATTGCTTTGAAAATTGTGTTTCTCTTACAACTATCACTATTCCTGAGGGTATTGATGTAATACCATACGGCTGTTTTAGTGGATGTGAGCAACTGTCTACTATCAATATTACAACGCCAATCAAGAAGATTTCTGGTAGTGCATTTCGCGAATGTAGTATGTTGACATCATTCGATCTTAGCCATTTATCAAATAGTTATGATGAAGATTATTATGATGAGTATTCTTGTTTGGGAGAATCGGCTTTTGCATATTCTGGTTTGACATCTGTTACTATCCCAGAGTCAGTAACAAGGATATATGATTATGTCTTCAAGGGTTGTGTAGATTTGGCATCTGTTACTCTCCATGATAATATTACATATATTGGTGGTAGTGCATTTAGTGGATGTTCTGATCTAAATAATATAGAATTGCCATTAAACCTTGAAGAGATTGATTCTTACGCATTCCAAAATAGTGGTCTTGAAGGTGAGGTAATTGATGGTACATCAATGAAGGCTTTGGTTATTCCTGCCAAGGTTAAAAATATTGGTTATGACGCATTTACTGGTTGTTCAAATCTATCTGCTGTTAAGATGCTTTCGATGTATCCTCCAAAGCAGAATGGATGTTTCAATAAGACTACAACAATATATGTTCACCCAGATGTTGTTGAGGATTACAAGACTGCATCATATTGGTCTAATTACACCATTCTTCCATACGAGATGATGTCGGTAAATCTTCAGCTTGATTTCGAGGTGGCAGAAGATGTTGCTTATGACGATAGCTATTTCTACTTCCCTGTTTCGGTAAGTGTTAGCGGTGATATTACTGCGGCAGACAATGTTGAGGAGTTTGGTTATTATGTAAAGACCGGTGACGACGACTACTATTATGATAGCTATGTAACCTACTATCCTGTTGAGAATTTGGGTGCAACAGTAACGGATAAGGTTTCAGTCTATGCCTCTTATATGTCTAAAAATTATGACCAGTATAGAGCCTATACAAATGGTCAAGTAGGAGCATATATTCGTCTTGTAGATGGAACAATTATAACTTATGATAATCGTCAGGTTGAGTTTGTCTACGATGAGCCACTATCACTTGAGTTTGTTGGTTATGAGTATACAGATATGGAGGTTTATTCAAGTTCTACCTATCTCTATTTCTCTGCTGAGTATAAGGTAACAGGAGGCTATTGGTTGTATGGTTGGGATGTATGCTCAGACAATGATGTAAGTTACAAAAATTACTCATATACTGATACAAATACCCTAATTATTAATGGTTATTGGATATACTACAATTCTGAGGAGAATCCAACAGCTGAGGTGTCTATTGAATATAGGGACCGAAATTATAACTATTATACAACCGATCCATTTACACTAACTACTGAGTTCCCAGATGTTGATGTTGATGTAGCAGTGGGTTCATGTACTGATATGTATGGGGATGATTATGAGGCGCAATTCCCAGCAGGATATTGGGCAGCTTTTCGTATTATTGGAGATGGTGACCAGTTAAAATCAATAAGTTATTTTTATTATGATACGGAGTATATTGATGCAAGTGGTTTGAGTGATGAGGAGTGGGTAGATAACTATGGAACGGATGCTCAAAAAGCGATAGACTATCTTAAGCAAGATGGAGTATACTTCTTGACGTCAAATGTCGAGAGCGGTTCAAATAAAACTATGATTTTGCGCGTAACATCAGTCTTTGGTAAGACAAAGTATTATCGCGTAGATTACACCGTGCCAAATGTAACAGGATTAGACCTTGGATACTATCAAATCTCGGAGTATAATGAGGAGCTTGGCGATACTACATCTCTAAGAATTAGACTTTTAGGTGGAAAGGAAGAGGGCAAAGTTAAGATGGCGCTAACAGATCTAGAATTTCCTTACAATGGTGTTATTGATCGTGAGAATAGAACGATAACATTTAATGGTGATTCAGATTATGGGGAAGATATGATGTTTAATGACTATTGGTGGTGGTACAATAAAGCCACTAATGAAATTTGCGGTTTCTGGAGCTCATCAGATGCAGAGCATGAGAATAGCGCAAACCTTGTCTTCTCGTATGATGAAAATGGTGTGATAACATCGTTGAATAACTATTTCGAGATGCGTATAACAAACCGTGATACAATGGAAGATGAGAGAGCCGAATTTTCATTTACACCAAATGCTACAATTGAGAAAGAGGGCATGGCTCAGCCACAAGCTAAGGCTAAGGCAAGAGGTTATAAGCCGATGCAGAGTCCAAAAGTGTTTTTGGGACGATAATAATCTCTGATACAATAATCAAGGGGTTGCTCGAATTATCGGGCAACCCCTTGTGTTATGAATATATTGTGGCAGTTCCAATATTATATTCGCTCTCACTTTTCGATCTTTAATATTAGATTGTTGTAGTGATAAATATGGTTTACTCGTATATACTCATCACATTATACGAAACAAAAGAGTGCTACTTCCACCGCTATTTGGGGGAAGTAGCACAAAAATCAATACCACCGATATTTACTCTATTGGCTCTGGGGTAGGCTCGTATATAAGGCTATCTACGGGCATTGCATCCTCGTAAATTGGCTCCTCGTCTACGATAAGTGGCTCTACATCCACAACCTCTGCGGGCTCGATATTGCGAGCTGATAGCATCGAGGTGTAGTTGCCATGGTTGAGTATTGCAAAGGCGATTGCACCCAGAGTGGCAACCGCAAAGAGTGTTCCTAAAAGTCGATTCATCCTATTATTATAGTTTTAATCCTCCTGCGCGCAACTCCTTAACAGCACGCAGCATAACATCATCGATAGGGTAGATATTGTAATAATAGCCCGACTCGTCACCGAGGGCATTGCGACCGATGTAGGCGCGTATCTGCGTGAGTAGCACCTTGCGCGAAATATCGAGGTCGGCAGCCGTAGCCGTTACGCCGTTGCGCTCGGCATACGCCAAGAACTCCTTGATAAGCACCTTGTCATCGAGTACGGCATCGAGCTGGTCGAGCGTTGTGACATTGTCGAGTTTTGCGCGGTTGCGGTCGGCAAAATCGAGGGTGTAGCGGTAGAGGATATTGGCATCCCAGACCTTATTATAGAAGTCCGATACCTTCGTTGTGTCGACAGGGATAAAGATGTCGGGCATAACGCCACCGCCACCGTATACCACACGGCCTGCCGAGGTGTAATACTCCTTGCTTTTATCCAGATGGATAGAGTCCTGCGAGAAGAGCTCGTGGTGGTTGATGCGGTTTACCAAGTCCATGCGGTATGCCATCTCATCGCCATTGGTGTATGGGCGCTGTATCGAGCGACCCGAAGGTATGTAGTAGCGTGCTACGGTAAGGCGTATTGCCGAGCCATCGCTAAATGGCAACTGCGCCTGAACAAGACCCTTACCGAAGGTGCGGCGACCAATAATCAAACCGCGGTCGTTATCTTGTATTGCACCCGCCAAAATCTCGCTCGATGAGGCACTTAGCTCGTCCACAAGGACAGCTATCTTAGTGTCGGTATAGCGACCCGTGCCGTCAGAGTGCTCGCTAATGCGTCTGCCGTGGCGATCCTCGGTGTAGACAATCAGTTTGCCGCGGTCGAGGAACTCGTTGAGGATGCTTACAACCTGGTCGAGGAAGCCTCCGCCATTGCCTCGGAGGTCGACGATAATAGACTCCATACCCTCGGCTTTAAGGCGCTCCATAGCCTTGCAAATCTCGGCATACGATGTGCGAGAGAACTGCGCAAGACGCAAGTAACCGATGCCGGCGCTCTTGTCGAGCATAAAGGCGGCTGTAACGCTGTGCACCTCGATAGCGGCGCGTGTGATGTTTATATCTACCAACTCCTCAATCGCAGGGCGCTTAACCGAGAGCTTAACCTTTGAGCCTCGCGGGCCACGCATAAGGCGTACCATAGAGTCTTGACTAATGCCCTGACCCGCAACATTGTTGCCGTCGATGCGGATAACACGGTCGCCAGCGTGTACTCCCGCTTTGTCCGAAGGACCTTGTGGGATTACGTTAAGCACCGTGATGGTATCTGTCATCGCATTAAAGACGATGCCGATGCCGTCGAACTCACCCTCCAACGACTCGTTCACTGCATCGAACATCTTGGCTGGGATATACTCAGAGTGTGGGTCAAGCTCAGAGAGGAGCTTCGGAATAGCCTTCTCATAGATGGTGTCAAGCTCGATAGGGTCGACATAGTTGTTGCGCACGGTGAGGATTGTCTGCATAAGCTTATCGCCACCCGACATAACCTTCTCCATTGCCGCCATCTCCTTGGCCACCTGCTTCAGGCTCTTTTCGTACTCGCCAACGTTGGTCGACATATAGTCGATAACGTGCTGAACACGATGGCGCTCAACGATACGACCTATCATATAGCTACTCACGATGGTGCATAATATGATTGCTGCCACCGTGGCAAGACGTATAATATATCTCTTTTTGCTCTGTCTCATTATTGTGATTATTTATTCTTAAATCGATATGTAAGACCTACGCTCAACATCGAAGATAACTGCAACTTGTCGACCTCTGCCTTGTTGTAGTATAGCTGGAAGTATATCTGTGTCGAGAAATACTTGTTGGCCTTGATGTCAAAGGTGTTCTCCCAGCGGAGGGTTGGGGCAATCTTATCGCCAGAGTAGATGCTTGTAACCCAGCCATAGAAGGAGTATGCCGTAGTGCGGTAGCGCAACCAGCCATTCTCGCCCCATGTGCGGTCGAAGTCCAACTGCACAGAGAGACCTCCCTCATATTTTGCGCGATCTCCCTTAGGCACACCGTAGTTCATATCTACAGGCTCCTCGCCATCAAGTTTCTGAGTCTCGGGGTCATGGCGGTATGTTGTACTCATCGCCACAGGCGCGAGGTTGACTTTCAATGGAAAGCTCTTGGATGGCAGGATGTAGGTGAAACCGACTGAGGCATCCAAATATCCTGGGGTCATAAAGTTCGACACGCGAGGGTGGTTGCGCTCCTTGTCGCCACGAGCAGCATAGCCTGGGGCAAACTGTGTGCGGAACTTGATGTTGGCACCATAGGTCCAATCCTTAACCATGGCCCATTGTGGCGCTGTGGAGAGCGAAATCTCGTCAACATTCTTAAACCAGACGTTGCTCTGCGTGCCATCCAACTCCATCATCATACGGTTGTAGCCAAACTTCGCCGAAGCGGTATTTGTAAGCGAGAAGCGGTCGCGCTTATAGGTGTGCAGGAAGTTGGCGTTGGCAAGGAGGGTGATTGTATTATCTCCTGCCGCCTGCCATGCGTCGTTAAATGCTGTTGACGAGCCGTGGAGGTTAGAGGTGAAGTCGATAGTGTTGCGCTCCTTACGCAGGGCACGTCGCTCGGCACGATACGCGGCATCCGAAAAGTATGCCGCATCTACGGCTTGATATTTGAGGTCGTTTTCAAACTCCTTCATGCTACTCTCAGTGACAACATCATATATTGAAACCTGTGCTGAAAGCGTGCCACAATATGCCACCATCGCCATTAAAGCAATCAATAATCTCTTCATAATATAGGGGTTATTATTTTGTAATAAGTTTCCACAAATGTACGAATTATTTTTGATTCTCAATACCTAAAAAATCGAAAATTATTTGTATCTTTGTGATTGAAGTTTAACTATTGAGCAGAGATAAATATGAAATATTTTGGAGCACATGTAAGCGCATCAGGCGGCGTGGAGAACGCTGTCAAAAATGCAAAAGATATTGGGGCTACGGCATTTGCCCTATTTACAAAGAATCAGCGTCAGTGGATAGCACCAGCGCTTAGCCCAGAGCAGATAGCAATCTTTAAGGCGGCGATGGCAGAGGCGGGATTTAGCGCGGCGCAGATATTGCCACACGATAGCTATCTTATCAACCTCGGACATCCAGACGAGGATGGTCTGCAAAAGTCACGCGAGTCATTCTTCGAGGAGATGCAGCGCTGCGAGCTACTTGGTCTTGATCGCCTCAACTTCCACCCTGGAAGCCACCTCAAGCGTATCAGCGAAGAGGGTTCGTTGGACCGTATTGCCGAGTCTATAAATATGGCGTTGGAGCGCACTAAGGGCGTCACAGCAGTTTTGGAGAACACTGCGGGTCAGGGCTCGAACCTCGGCTATAAGTTCGAACATCTTGCCTATATCATCGACCGCGTGGAGGATAAGAGTCGCGTGGGTGTATGTCTTGATACTTGCCACTCCTTTGCTGCGGGCTACGACCTACGCACTAAGGAGGCGTGCGATGCAACGTTTGCCGAGTTTGACCGCATCATAGGCTTCAAATATTTGCGCGGTATGCACCTCAACGATGCTATGCGACCATTGGGTAGCCGTATCGACCGCCACTCACCTATGGGCGAGGGCGAGATTGGTATCGAGTGCTTCAAATATATAGCCAGCGACCCACGCTTTGACAACATTCCACTTATCCTTGAAACTCCCGATGAGGAGCGTTGGGCTCAGGAGATTGTGCAGCTAAGAGCGTTTGCTAATATCTAATACATCGGGCCGATGAAGTTTATAGAACTGTTTCTTATAGGCGTAAGCTTGGCGATGGATGCCTTTGCAGTCTCCGTGGGCAAGGGGCTTTCGGTGAAGAGGGTGCTACCACGCCACGCCCTGAGTGCGGGCTTGTGGTTTGGTGGCTTCCAAGCCCTTATGCCGATTATTGGCTACTTCCTCGGTTGTAGCTTGGCACACGTCGTAGAGCGCGTAGACCATTGGTTAGCCTTCGGTCTGTTGGCGCTTATAGGTCTAAATATGATTCGTGAGACCATCTCGGGCGATGATGAGGGTCACGACTCGGATTTTGGCTTCCGCAAGATGTTTGTGATGGCCATTGCAACAAGCATTGATGCCCTTACAGTGGGTGTGTCTATGGCATTCCTCCATGTCGATATATGGGTTGCCGCTGCGGTGATTGGTCTTGTCACCTTTGCCCTCTCTGCCGCTGGTGTGTCGATAGGTAATAGATTTGGCGCAAAGGTGGGCTCCAAAGCTGGTATCCTTGGAGGCGCAGTTCTTATATGCTTGGGTATTAAAATCTTAATCGAACATTTAGGGCTTATTTAATTAAGCCCTTTAATATTTTTGCAATATCGGTATTCTCCACAATGCCGTTAATCGACTCGTGCGCTGTGCCGTAGAGGTAGATAGGAATCATCGCGCCAGAGTGACCGTTTGTTGTCCAGCGGTACTCTACGCCCTGCTCCGAGAGGTTGAAATTGGCATCGGCGCTTACGATGCTAAGACCTCCTGTCTCGTGGTCGGCAGTGACAACAACAAGTGTGCCCTCGTGGCTCTTTGCGTACTCCACCGCTACCTCAATAGCCCCCATAAAGCCCTGCATCTCAATCTGCTGTGCCGCGGCATTATTGGCGTGCCCCATACCGTCAATTAGCGAGCCCTCGACCATAAGCACAAAACCGTTGTCTTTGCCACGATGTTCTAAAAGACGTAGCGCCTCGCGTGTGGCATCGGCAAGATAGCTTCCAGAGTTTGAACCCACCTCCCAATCAGCGAGTAGTGCTAATGTGCGGCTATTGCCACTCTGGTTCTCCAACGCCGAGAACTCCTCTACAAGGTCGAAGCCAAAGCTCTTAACCACATCTGCAACCTGCTCATTATAAACCTCTTTGAAGAAACCCATACCGCCGCCAATGGCTACATCAAGTCTGCTCGCAACAAGCTGCTCGGTGATAGTATGGTAGTTGTGTCGGCTCTCAGTGTGGGCATAGAAGGCTGCTGGGGTGGCGTGTTGCAGGTATGTTGTTACTACAACGCCCGTAGCCTTGTCCTGAGCCTTAGCTACGTCCATCAACGACTCTACCGCCACGCCATCTGGGGTGCAACCTACGAAGGTGTTATTTGTTTTGAAGCCCGTTGCGAGGGCTGTACCTGAGGCTGCCGAGTCGGTAACGCGGTTATCTGCCGAGTAGGTCTTTTGTAGTGCGACGTTCTCTGCTGAGTCGAAAATAGTAGGGTTGTAGCCATTCTCCACCTGCATCATAGTGACAGAGCTAAGACCCATACCGTCGCCGATAAGATAGATGATATTTTTTACCTCCTGCGCCGATGCAGCGCTGATGGTTAGCAGAAATGCTGCGATAGTTGAAAGTGTGCGAATCATAGTTTTAAGCCTTTATTTTTGCAAAATTACGCCAAATATCCTATCTTCGCAATAGTTACCGATTAAAAAGTTTTTTCTATGGCAGAAGTACGCATAGCTGAGGATTGGAAAGCTGTGATAGGCGAAGAGTTCTCGAAGCCCTATTTCGAGGAGCTGATAAGCTTTGTAAAACAGGAGTATGCCACATCGCAGGTATTCCCTGCGGGGCGAAATATATTCCGTGCTTTTGATAAATGCCCCTTTGATAAGGTTAAGGTGGTGATTATTGGCCAAGACCCGTATCATGGTGATGGTCAGGCTAATGGCTTGTGCTTCTCGGTAAATGAGGGTGTGCCATTTCCGCCATCGTTGAAGAATATCTTTAAGGAGGTATACGACGATGTAGGTACTCCAATACCCACCTCTGGCGAACTTGACCGCTGGGCAGAGCAGGGTGTCTTGCTTCTTAACTCGGTGCTTACGGTTAAGGCACATAATGCAGCCTCGCACGCTGGTCGTGGCTGGGAGAGGTTTACCGATGCTGTGGTGCGCGCTATCGCTGAGCGTAAGGAGGGTGTTGTCTATATGCTCTGGGGTAGCTATGCACAGCGCAAGGGTGCTATCGCCAATCCACAGCGAAACCTTATTCTCCATTCGGTACACCCATCGCCACTATCTTCTTACCGTGGTTTCTTTGGTTGTAAGCACTTCTCGAAGGCTAACGACTATCTGCAAAGTATTGGTAAAGAGTCGATTGTGTGGTAGTGGCGACTAATACCAAAGGGCGCAGTCAAATGGGTTGCTATG
>JAEIGA010005164.1_pt1 | contig 20037 bp, 14 predicted proteins | sample 9270691 | NCBI WGS metagenome assembly JAEIGA01 (sample SAMN17057246, study PRJNA624740) | gut metagenome | biome: biome; isolation source: fecal sample | host: Bos grunniens | place: China: Xizang | collected 2019 | reverse complement strand
AGAAGCAGAAAGAAGACCGAGGAACTGGCGGCATTCCTGTCTGCAAACGGTATATCCGCGTCATTCTATCATGCAGGCCTTGGACCTGATTCACGAAGTGACCGACAGGCGAAATGGAAGTCGGGCGAGATAAGGGTGATGGTGTGTACGAATGCATTCGGAATGGGTATCGACAAGCCGGATGTGCGCTTTGTCATCCACTTCGACGTACCCGACAGTCCGGAGGCATATTTCCAGGAAGCGGGCCGCGGAGGCCGTGACGGAAAAAGAAGTTTTGCCGTGACCATATGGAACGCATCCGATACCAAAAGGCTCAAGCAGATCGCGACGGTTTCCTTCCCATCGCTGGAATATATCGAGGACATATATCACAAGGTCCATGTCTTCTTCGACATACCCTACGACAACGGTGCCGGGCGTCAGCTGAAGTTCGATATAGATGCATTCTGCCGCCATTTCAAGCTTCAGAAGCAGGCTGCCTATTACTCGATCGTTTATATCGAAAGGACTGGACATTGGACCATGTCGGAAGACGTGGACATATCTACTAAGGTGCAGATAACCGTCAGCAGGAACGAACTCTACGATGTGGAATTCCCTGATCCTAAGATGGTGCAGCTGCTGGAGATCCTGATGAGGAAATATACGGGCGTATTTTCATTCCCTGTGCCGGTCGACGAGGAATACGTTGCCGGACTTCTGGATGTTCCCGTTCCTATGCTCCGCCAGCTCCTGTACAAGCTTTCGCTTGAACACGTTCTCAAATACATACCGTGCGACCGTGCGACCGTGCTTTTCCTCCACCATGAGCGTCTTCGCCCGAAGAATGTGAACCTCGATCCTGCAAGGTATGACCTGCTGAAGAATTCTGCCCTTGAAAGGATGCAGAAGATGATCGACTACATAAGCGAGGAGGATGTCTGCCGCAGTTCATACCTGCTTGAATATTTCGGTCAGAAAGACAGCGCCGACTGTGGTACATGCGATGTGTGTCGTGCCAACAGAAAGACCAGGCCTGCCGAATCAGAAGATCTCGCAAGTCAGATGACAAGATTCATAAATGACGAGATGTCAGGAAGATACGGACTTGATGACCTTGCCCGTCGTTTCGGTACGCCGGCGTCAGCTTCATCAGGTGAATACCTCTCAGTCCTCCGCAGGCTCATAGACGAGGGAAGCGTTCCTTCACCTCAGGTTTAGCATCATTCCAATACCAGACCGTCGTATGCCGGATGGATTCCTTCCGGGAGTTCAGCCGCCAGTTCGTTGTATGTCGGCAACTGGTGGGAGAGGTGGGTGAGCCATGAATTTCTTGCACCGACCTTCCTTGCAACTTCCACTGCCTCCTCAAGAGAATAATGGGAAATGTGCTTGCCGTATTTCACACAGTTTATGATGAAATGGTCGAGTCCTTCAAGCTTTGCGAACTCTTCCTCCGGAATATGATTCATGTCTGTGCAGTACGCGATGTTTCCGAACCTGAATCCCAGTACAGGCAACTTGTAGTGCATGCCTCTGATAGGAACGATTTCAACCGACCTTACCGGTTCGTCTTCACCGGCCATTGAATGGATGTATCCCTTACCATGCTCCCATGTCAGCACTTCGTACGGTCCGCCTGCCTTGATGGTGAATGGATTTTCGTCGATGTTGTGGACATGCCACTCAGGCGCTCCGGGATATTTCTTTTCCGCAAAGGCATATCCATATTCCATACGGAGCGAATCCTCCACATACTTTTCGCAGTAGATCTCCGAAGCCTTCTTCTCGAGATAGTTGAATGCACGGATGTCGTCAAGTCCTCCGGTGTGGTCCTTGTGGTTGTGGGTCAGAAGGATGGCATCGACATGTGACACACCTGCACGGAGCATCTGCTGCCTGAAGTCGGGCCCCGCATCTACAAGGATCCTAAGTCCTTCATAATCAACCATCACGCTGGCGCGCAGCCTCTTGTCACGGGAGTCCTTGCTACGACATACTTCGCAGCCGCAACCTATCATCGGTACTCCCTGTGATGTACCTGTTCCAAGAAATGTCAGTTTCGCCTTTCCCATTCCTACAATGTTACATCCACGATCTTTCCAATGAGTTCAGGGTCGAATTCTCTAGAGACCCTGATGTAGTTTCCGGTATATCCCTCCATCATGCCCTTACGGTCAGTGCTCTCGAAAAGAACCTTCTCGGCAACTCCCTTGTTGGATTCGATGAATTCCCTGTGGAGTTCCTCGCAGAGTGCCTCAAGCATCTGCACTCTCTTGGTCTTTACGCAGTCCTGAACCTGGTCCTTCCTTGTCGCCGCAGGGGTTCCTGCACGTCGCGAGTATGGGAAGATATGGATAAAGGCAGGACGTACTACATCACGAAGGAAGGTGTATGTCTCCATGAAAAGTTCATCGGTCTCGCCAGGGAAGCCTACGATGACGTCAATGCCGAAGAATACCTTCGGACCTCCAGGGACTTCGGTGCGCTCCCTGATGTATTGTATCTTTCTTGCGAATGCTGCAGTGTCATAGCGGCGTCCCATCTCGCGGAGTATGGTGTCGCAGCCCGACTGGAGCGGGATATGGTAGTGGGGGAGGAACTTGGTTCCTGTTGTGATCCAGTCGATCATCTCTTCTGTAAGGAGGTTCGGCTCGATCGATGAAATGCGGTATCTCTCAATGCCTTCCACATCGTTCAGCTGACGTATGAGATCGAAGAATGTTTCGCCTGTAGATTTGCCGAAGTCTCCGGTGTTGACGCCTGTAAGTACGATTTCCTTGATACCTTCAGCTGCGATTGCTTCTGCCTGTGGAATGATCTCGGATATCGGGATATTCCTGCTCTCGCCACGTGCATATGGTACCGTACAGTAGTGGCATTTGTAGTCGCATCCGTCCTGGACCTTCAGGAATGAACGGGTCCTTTCTCCGCTTGAATATGCCGGGAAGAATGGGCTCATGTCACTGGCGCTGAACTCATTTCCCTGGACATTTGCCAATATGGTAGGAACGATAAGGCTCTTCTCTGTCGCGCCGAACACAGATGCAACGCCTTCGATCGACTCGATCTCCGCCTTCTTCAGCTGTGCGTAACATCCTGTAACATAGATGAGTGCCTCGGGATTCTGTCTGTGCAGCTTCCTGATGATGTTGCGGCTCTTCTTGTCCGAATGTTCGGTCACTGTACATGTATTCACAAGGAAGACATCTGCTCCCTTGCTCCATGGCACTGCCTCGAATCCTTCCTTCAGAAGCGCCCTTTCGTATGTGGATGTTTCGGCGTAATTCAGTTTACAGCCCAACGTAATGAATGCTATGCGCATATGTTTCTATTTGTTGTGGAATAATGTTACTCTGGACCACTGTGCGACTCCGTCCACCGGCGGTCTTTTCTTTGATACCCTTACAGAGAAAGATACAAGTTCAGGATATCTTGCCTCAATGGCCTTCACGATGCGGCCGGCAACGTTTTCCAGCAGTTCAGAAGGTATGGACATCTCCTCAGCAACGATCTCGTAGATCTCGCCATAGTTCAGTGTGTCATTGAGGTTGTCGCTCTCAGCCCCAGCCGAAAGGTCCAGTTCTCCGCGGAAATCCACTGTGAAGGAATTGCCGCGTATCTTCTCCTGCTCAAGACATCCGTGGTATGCCTTGAATTCCATTCCCTCAAGTTCTATTATTCCAATTTTTTCCATTATGCAAGTATTAAGAATACACATGGTCTCTTGCCGATGACAAGTCCTTCCTTCTTCCATTCAGAGACCTTCCTGGTCTTTATGTATGCGTCCGGCATGGTGATGTTTGCCGCCACGCATACCCTTGTTGATGCCCCGCATACTGAAAGGATGTCAGCAAATAGCGAATCGTTCCTGTATGGGGTCTCAATGAGGATCTGGGTCTGCTTCAACTGCGCAGATACCTTCTCCAAGGTCTTGAGTCTGCTTCTTCTCTCGTCTGTCTTTGCAGGGATGTATCCGCAGAATGCGAATGACTGACCGTTCAGTCCTGATGCCATGAGAGAGAGCATGAGCGATGACGGACCTACTGCAGGAACCACTTCGATTCCGTGCCTGTGAGCCAAGGCAACCAGCTGTGCGCCTGGATCTGCCACTGCAGGAAGTCCCGCCTCCGAGATGAGTGCAACGTCGTTTCCGTTGTCGAAGAACTTGAGATAGCCTTCGATCACAGCGGCATCCGTGTGCTCGTTGAGTTCATGGAACTCCAGCTCTCCGATCCTGCCTTTGAGGCCTGCCTTCGAGAGATATCTTCTTGCTGTCCTGACTTCCTCAACGACGAACGTCCTGAAATTCTCAAGAGACTTCAGGACCGGCATGGGAATGACCTCCGACGGGTCGTTTTCTCCCAGAGGGGAAGGAATCAGGAATAATCTGCCTTTCTTATCTGCCATAAGTTTTGTCTTTGTCTTTTTCTTCCGGAGCTTCAATCCGGAAATTGATCTTCTTGCCCTGTATCATAGACTGTTCTTCCTGCATCTTTGCCTCCTGTCTCTTCGTCTTGCTTAAGAAGATGTTTCTGAGGAACTTTACGAATGAGTTGAACTCGGTCTGATATGTGACGCCGACTCCGTTTCTCTGTGAGTTGTCCAGATAGTTCGAGAACTGGTCTGCAGAATGCGAGAACAGATTGAGTCGGAATGCGCCGGAGCGGTTGAGTTTGATTTCTATGTCAAGGTCTCCGACCACGTCGTTCTGTGAGCCGGAAGTCGAGTACTGCTTGTTTCCGATGTTTCCGTTGACCACGACGCGGTTGTTGAACAGCTGGGTCGATACGGCTACGTCGAAGATGTCGTTTCCGCTTTCATTCGGCTGGTAGTTCAGACCGAGGTCAAGAGGAATGTCCAGTTTATGGAATATGTTGTTCAACTGGTTTGCAAGTGCTCCAGTCACATTTGAATACAGCAGTGACGAGTTGTTTACGATACCAGACTGCTCGTCAGGAAGGAAGCTGTTGTAGATGATCAGTGACAGGAACTGCTTCTGAATCTTGTCCTCTGTGCTGAGCGCACTTTCCACCCTTGACTTGATCATTGGATTCAGGTCAGGTATGTCGATCGAGAATCCAAGTTCAGGGTTGCTGAGCCTGTCTGTGATGCTGATTCCGCAGTTCACGTTTCTCTTGTTTGTTACAGATGATTCATCAGAAAGAAGTCTTGCCAACGAAGCCTTTGTCCTGTAGATGGCATTGATGTCAAGGGTACTGTTCATGATGTCGCCGTTGAACTTGATCGAACTTCCGCTCTCGATTTCAAAATCTCTGCTTACCAGGCCCATTGCCACAAACTTGTAGCTACCACCTTGGAGGGTGTAGTCACCGTTGATGTTGAATACGTCGCTTCCTGCCTCGATGTCAAGAAGACCGTTTCCGTATCCGGACAGTACGTTGCCTGTAGCCTTGTCAATCTCTACGAAGGCCTGTACTTCCGGCTGGGCGTTTATGTGAAGCTTGACTCTGAAGTCGCTTGTCGCATTTTCCCTTTCTATCATCCTTACCATCATCGCCTCATAAGGGTCCACCTTCTCTACGACCTCCTCTTCCTTGAACCTGAGGAGATTGGTCATCTCCCTGCTGGCGGCGCTGGTCAGTGGTATATGGAGCTGTCCGGTTTTCGCTGTTACGGCATCCACAGTCAGGAGAATCGATTTCATAGGACCTGTGATGCTGACGTTGCCTGTACCGAATATGTTTCCGTAGAATCCCTGGCCAATGTCTTCTACGATGTTGATGCCTTCGATTTCATTGACGCTGATCGAGGTGTTGAAGCTCATGTCTCGGAAGTGATCCCAGTTGATGCTTCCGTTGATTGTACCTGTTCCGGTATAGTCATCCCTAATCGCTATGTTGTTGAAGTATACACCGGTGCTGTCAAGGTGGAATGAGCCGTCAACATGGTATGGGACATTGGTGTAGTCAACCTTGAGCAGAGCGTCTTCGAGGTATGTGTCCTCGCTTGATATGTTCAGGTTCGAGATAGGTCCGTTGAGTGCGATGCGTCCGGAAATGCTTCCTGCCATCTCGCTGAATACATCGCTGAGCAGCGGCTGTGCATATCCGATGCTCATGCGGTTGAGGTTTGCTGTGATGTCAAGGATTTCACCGGTTGGAGTCAATGTTCCTTCCGAATGTATGCTGCTTCTTCCATCGATTTCGTTTCTGACGAGGATTCCGAAGTTCTGGTCGTCCTCGTTCCAGCGGCTCTCAAGGTTGAGTGTGCCGAGAGGCACATCCGAGAAGTAGGTGGAATCGCAGATCATGTCTATGAGTATACCTTTCTTCTTGAGTGGAGATGTCAACTGTACTGTACCTGTCGCTGCTCCGTCAATGCCGAGGTCCTTGCCGACCATCTCGTTTACCATGGCCAGGTCGAATCTGCTGAGATTGAGGCTGAGGGTGTCCGGGTTTTCCCTTGAGGCCTTTCCGTCAATGCTGATGATCTCCTCACCAGAAGTCACGGAGAATGTCTTTACATCGATAAGACCTCCTTTCAGAGAGAGTTCTGACGGCTCGATGTTCCATTCCTTTGCATTCACGAATACTGACGATGGCAGGAATTCCATGCCGACGTCAAGGATGTTGTCCTCTCGTGTCAATGTGCTTCGGAGAATGACCTCACCCATATTGGCGAGCTCGCTTGCGTTGTCATAGTCAAACCTCATTCCGATATGGTCGTCGTCTCCGTGGAGGTTCAGGTAGCTGTCCTTCAGGCTTATGGATGCGACCTTTATCTCGGAGCATCTGAGGCTGCAGTCAAGGGCGTCGTCTGCGTTGTTGAGGTCGGCGTCGATGCCCTTGATGTAGTTTCTCTCGAATGCAAGTCGGTTGGAATTGATCGATGCCGTGAACTTTCCATGCCTGTCCACATCCGCGTTGAGTACGGTTCCCTCGTCGATGTACAGACCTGGCATGACGAAGCTCAGGAGGTCCATCGAGTTGTTGAACTTGAAGTTGAGCCTGTATGTGTTGCCGTTCCATCTGTATGACGCATCCTCAAACAGGGACGGGAGTTCCTTCTTGAGTGTAATGCCCTTGAGGTCTTCCACGAATGTGGTGACAGGAGCGCTTCCTGTATAGTTTCCATTGAGGAAACGTGAGTCCATTCGCACGACATATGTACTGTCGCTGCTGTATGAGACGAGATTGATGTTTCCTATGTTATGGTTGCCTTCGCTGTTCTGAAGCTCGATGTCGGCGATGTCGATCTTTCCTCGCATGTCGCCTGCGCTGCTCTTCGTGAAGTCCGCACTTGCCCTGAGGTGTACCCTTGAGAGTCCTCTCTTGTCGATGTTGATAGCATTGAGGTCGGCATGGCCGATGTTCGTGAAGAACTTGTATCTTGCATTCTTGGTCTTGGCAGAAAGTGCGAATGCTCCCTGGAACAGGAAGTTAAGGTTCGGGTCATGGCATACGATCCTACCGTCGAATCCGTTTGATGAGACGTTTCCGACCGCAGTGATGTCGCTGTAGTCATAGTCGTTAGCGTTCAGCCTGTCGATCTTGAGGGTGTCGATCTTGAGTTCGGAAGGTATGTCCTCATTTCCGAGCGTTGCCTGCAGGGTGGTCTTCAGGCTTGTCGGTCCGAGAATGTCGTTGTTGATGATCTTTCCTATGTCCAGATCCTCGGTCTTTACGTTTCCTGCGATTCCGATCGGCTTTTCCTTGACCACGATGTTGTCGAGTCGGACGTTGGCGTCGGCTTCTCCGATGGCTGACCTTATGTCTGCATCCACAGTCAGGTTGTTGATCAGGCCCTTTCCTGTCGCGTTGAGAGAGAAGACAGTGCCGTCAGCAAAGCGGTCAAGTCCCAGCCTCTGCCTGTCCTTGGTCCATTGTGCAAGGAAGTCGTCAAGGCCGTATGTGGTGAGTGAGAATCCGTTGAGTCTTGCGTCAAGGGTGGTGTTGAGGATGTCAGGGATGCCTGTGATCCTTCCGTTTGCGGTTCCACGGAATCTGCCTGATGTTGAATTCACCTTGACATCGGTGAATATGAAGTCGTTGATGCATCCAGACATGCTTCCGGTGACGTCGATGTTGAGCATGTTGCCTGTGAGAGACGGAGCAAAGTATGATATCGTCCTGAAGTCGAGGTTGCTTTCAAGGATGTTTCCGTCCAGTTTTACCCGTCCGATGAAGTCCTTGAATGCAGTTGTGTTCTCGTAGCTCATCATGAAAAGCGACAGCCTTACGTCCGACCAGAGGTCGTCGATGTGCAGGTCCTCGATGATGGTCTTTCCGTTGCCGACTCTTGCGTTGCCGGTGAGGCTCTCGACCTCGTATCCGCTTTTCTCCCTGAACGACATGTCGGTAAGTTCGCCGGACATCACTCCTGCTACGAACTGCAGTTCCTTCGCTTTGAGGTTTATGTTCTTGACGTCAAGGTCAGCCCAGCTGATTCCTCCCTCGTCATACGACTTCCTGTCGGATTTGTAATCCTTCATGGCGAAGCCCATGTCGACGATTTCGACCTTCTTGATGTGGAATATCTCCTTTTCGCTCTTCTTCGGCTCCTCCTTCTTCTTCAGACGGAAGATGCGTGTGAGGTTCACTGAATTCCTGTCGCCATAGACTGTGTCCTGGCTTTCTTCAAGCACGAGGTTCATCTGTGCGTTTCTGATGAACGCCTTGTCGAGATGGATGCCTTCATGCTTCCTGAGTCCTTCCAACGAGAATTTTGCGATGACGTATTCGGCACGGAAGAATGTGTCTATCTGAGGACTTGCCGGATCTATCGGATCGATATAAGGATTGCGGTCGATGATGACGGCGTTCTTGAGTACGAGCGTGGTGAACGGCTTGAAGTGGATCTTCTCGAACGAGATGTCTCCATCAAGCTTCTCCGAAAGGGTGTCCATCACCTTGCCGGCAACATAGGTCTGCACCTGCGGGAGCTGTATCGCTAGCGCTGCCGCAAAGAGAAAACTGGCTATTGCAACTATAGTATGCCAGAATATTTTAATCGCTCTTCTGATGACCTTTATCCTTTTTGTTGTCCAACTTGCAAAAATAGTAAAAATATCGGATAAAATCCGTATTTTTGCCGGTGCTAATGAATGCATAAAACATACCTTTTTTGAATTGACATGTCAGAAATCATTTTAGGAATAGAATCATCCTGCGACGATACTTCGGCAGCGGTAATCAAGGACGGATATCTTCTGTCAAATGTGCTTGCCAGCCAGGATGTTCACAAGGCTTACGGAGGAGTGATTCCGGAACTTGCATCGCGTGCCCATCAGGTCAACATCGTGCCTGTGGTAAGCGAGGCCATCAACCGTGCCGGCATCAGGGCTGAAGACATCACGGCCATCGCATTTACCCGCGGACCAGGACTTCTCGGTTCGCTTCTTGTCGGTACTTCATTTGCTAAGGGACTCGCGATGTCGCTTGACAAGCCGCTCGTGGAAGTCAATCATCTTCAGGGACATATACTTGCCAACTTTATCAAGCAGGAAGGTCAGGAAAACCGTCAGCCGGAGTTCCCGTACCTCTGCCTTCTGGTATCCGGAGGAAACTCGCAGATCGTTAGAGTAAACAGCCCTCTTGAATATGATATCCTCGGCCAGACCATTGACGATGCTGTGGGAGAAGCCTTTGACAAGTGTTCCAAGATGATGGGACTCGGCTATCCGGGCGGACCTATAGTCGACAGGCTTGCGAAGGAAGGTGACCCGAACAGGTTCAAGTTCTCCAAGCCGCATATTCCAGGACTTGACTACAGCTTCAGCGGAATAAAGACTTCGCTTCTTTACTTTGTCCGTGACCAGATGGCACTCGATCCAGAGTTCATGGAAAAGAACAAGGCCGATATCTGTGCAAGTTTCCAGAAGGCGCTGATCGACATCCTCATGGACAAGCTGATCAAGGCGGCCAAGGAGACTGGCATCAGACAGATCACGATCGGTGGTGGAGTGTCTGCAAACAGCGGCCTCCGTTCACGTATCGAGGAAGAGGGCCGAAAGAGAGGATGGACCACATTCCTTCCTGAATTCAAGTTCACTACGGACAATGCCGCAATGATTGCAATTGCAGGCTGGTTCCATTATCAGAACGGAGAGCGCTCATCGCTTGACGTGGCTCCGGTTTCACGATTGGCAGAATTCTAATACTATGAAAGAGATCGAAATTACATGTAAGCTCGGCAAGGAACTGCCGGCAGACGAGATACAGGCAGCGGCAATCAAGGCCCTTGGCATGTCACCGAAGGCAAAGGCCCAGATCAGATACCGCATCATGCGTCGTTCCATCGATGCACGCAACGATATTCTCTACCGCTACAGGATTGAGGTGTACAAGCCGGATGAGGTCATGCCTGAATATGTACTTGAGGAATACAAGGATGTATCTGCTGCAGAGCCGATTGTAATCGTTGGAGCAGGCCCTGCAGGAATGTTCGCTGCGCTCAGGCTTCTCATGCGTGGCTACAAGCCGGTGATCCTTGAGAGAGGAAAGGACGTACATGCCCGCAAGTTCGATATGGCCAAGCTTTCCAAGGAAGGTGTGGTCAATCCAGACTCGAACTACTGTTTTGGAGAAGGTGGAGCAGGTACATTCTCTGACGGAAAGCTCTATACACGTTCATCAAAGAGAGGTGACATCCGTGAGGTTCTCCATCAGCTCGTCCGTTTCGGTGCAGATGAAAGCATACTCATCGATGCCCATCCTCATATCGGAAGCGACAGGCTTCCTGTAGTTGTCGAGAACATCCGTAAGTGCATCATCGAGCATGGCGGCGAATACCATTTCGATTCAAGGGTAACAGACATCGTCAAGAAGGGTGACGGATCATTCGATGTGGTCGTTTCTCCTGGCGGTGACACATCTTCTCTGACCGTATATTCTTCACGCAAGGTCATCCTCGCAACAGGTCATTCAGCCCGCGACATCTATGAGATGTTCGACAGGAAGGGATGGGAAATTCAGGCGAAGGGCTTTGCGCTTGGAGTACGTGTTGAGCACCCGCAGTCACTGATCAACAAGATCCAGTATCATGGTAAGTATCAGCCATATATGCCGACTGCCGAATACTCTTTCGTTACCCAGATTGAAGGCAGGGGAGTCTTCTCGTTCTGCATGTGTCCGGGTGGTATCCTTGTTCCTGCAGCTACTGCAGACGGCGAACTCGTACTTAACGGAATGTCCAACTCTGCACGAAATTCAAAGTGGGCGAACTCGGGAGTCGTGGTTCAGATCGAACCGGAGGATTTTCCTGAATATGCCCAGTATGGACCTCTTGCCCTTCTTCAGTTCCAGAAGGACATCGAACGCAAGATGTTCGAATATACAGGATCCCTCAAGGCTCCGGCTCAGAGGATGATGGACTTCTGCCGCCGCATCCCGTCGACCGGCCTTCCTCAGACATCTTATCATCCAGGTGCTGCAAACGCCCCTCTGCATGAACTCCTTCCGGAGCATGTGTCGTTAAGGCTCAAGTATGCATTCCCGGAGATAGGAAACAAGAAGATGCATGGATATTATACCAATGATGCCCTGCTTCTTGGAGTGGAGTCCCGCACTTCGTCTCCTGTCCGCATTCCTCGTGATCCGGAGACATTCGAACATACTCAGATTGCAGGACTTTACCCATGTGGAGAAGGTGCAGGATATGCCGGTGGAATCGTATCTTCCGCCCTTGACGGAATCAACTGCGCAGCGAAGATCTAACCAACTGACTAATAATTTGTTACTATAGGTGCGTGCTGCAAATGTGGAGCACGCACATTCTTTAAAATATTGAAGCTTAAGTGATTATGAAACGAGTAGTTGTGTCCTTAATGGCGATGTGCCTTGCTGTAGCTGCAATTGCACAGACTCAGACCCTCAGAATTGATTACATTTTCTCAGGTACTGACAAAGCCCAGGAAATCTCCCTTGACGAGATGTCTGTCTTTGACGGATGGGCTGGCAGAAGGGTGAACCTTGACAAGACTCCGGTAAGGGGCAACGGTCAGATCGTGATGACAGACCTCAAGACAGGAAAGGTCCTTTTCAGCCAGAGTTTCTCGACTCTTTTCCAGGAGTGGCAGACCACTGAGGAAGCTACCCGCGTCCGCAAGTCATTCGAGAATGTGTTCCTTTTGCCGATGCCTGTAGAACAGGCTGTCGTAAAGGTCGAACTCTATGATTTCCGTGGGGGAGTATCATCATCCCTGTCCCATGTGATTGATCCTTCAGACATCCTTATCCGTCGTCTGAATCCTACTCCTGCTCCTCACAGATATCTTCTCAAGAGCGGAAGCGTAGAAGAGTGCATCGATGTCGCTATCGTTGCTGAGGGCTATACGGAGGAAGAAACTGACAAGTTCTATGCTGATGCCCAGACTGCAATGGAGGCTATCCTTGACCATGAGCCGTTCGGCCAGTACAAGGACCGTTTCAATTTCGTAGCGATTGCGCTTCCGTCAAAGGACAGCGGAGTCAGCGTACCTGGCGAAGGACTTTGGAAAGAGACCGCTCTCGGAGCTCATTTCAATACATTCTATTCCGACAGATACCTTACAACCCTTCGTCTGCGTCAGATGCATGACAGACTTTGCGGAGTTCCATATGAGCATATCGTAATCCTCGCTAATACAGATACTTACGGTGGTGGCGGAATCTTCAATTCATATACGCTCACAACTGCAGGACACTCGGCCTTCAAGCCGGTCGTAGTCCATGAATTCGGTCACAGTTTCGCCGGACTCGCAGACGAGTACTACTATGATGACCAGTTCGTCGAGTACTACTATCCTGACTGTGAACCATGGGAACAGAACATCACAACCCTCTTTGACTTCTCTTCAAAGTGGGATGACATGCTTCCGAAGGTCATCGGCATTCCTACAACGCCTGTTGAGGGTAACATCTGGAAGAAGTTCCATGAGGGTACATCCATGGAATCGATGATCGGTGTATATGAAGGTGCCGGTTATCAGTCGAAGGGAGTATATCGTCCGTTCCCTGACTGCCGAATGAAGGCAAATGCGGCCGAAAGCTTCTGTCCTGTGTGTCAGAGAGCGATCGCCCGCATCATAGAATTCTATACTGTAGAGGAATAATCTGCAGTAATCTTCAGTATCTCCTCTCCATATTTCTGGTATTTGGCTTCTCCGAATCCCTTGATGGAGAGGAGTTCCTTTTTTGTCTTTGGGATGAAGGTGGCTATCTCCATCAATGTACTCTGATGCATGATCGTATATGCCGGTACATTATCCTGCTTGAACCTTGCAGACCTCCATTCCTGCAGCCTTTCCCTGAGTTCCTCGTTCACGACTCCCTCTTCACCAGGCTGACGCTCTATCTTCCTGAGTCTGCCTGACCTTGTCTTCTTTCGTTCTTCAAGCAGACATTCGGTACGTATCCTGTTGTATCCGTCTATGGAGAAACCCTCGCCGAGAATCATCTGCAGGGTCCTGCACGCAATGTCGAGCAATGTCAGAAGTTCGTCTGAAGCCTCCTTGACCCTCTTCTTTGTTTCCTTGTTGTCGATTTCAAGGTCTGAACATGCCAGGATGAAGTCCCTGACCTCTTCCATCTTCGGAAGGAAATACTCAGAAGCCTTCGAGAGCCTTTCCATGAGGAAGGTGTCGTCCTCCATTCCTGCCGCCCTGATCTTATCCAGCTGCTTCCTGAATGTCGCTGCAGTCTGTCCGTATTCGTCAAGGGTGGATTCCCATTTCATCAGCCTGATGTATTCCTGGCCGTAGATGTTTTCAAGGCTGCCGGTCCAGGTCTTCCTGTACCACCCCAATGTATGGCGGAGTTCTTTAAGGTCGAATATATTCTTCAGAATATCAAACAGATAGCCGTGTTCCTCTGACTCCAGCCTTTCGCTTACCTTGCCGATGTCCGGTATCCTAGTGTTGAAGTCGCTGACGTATGAATCCGAACATATTGCTGAATAGCTGATGGGCGTGTCAAGGGAAATTCCCTCCAGCGTGCGACAACGGGAAAGTGCCACATATACCTGTCCGAAGGCGAAGGCTGCGCCTGCGTCAATTATGACCTTGTCGAATGTAAGTCCCTGACTCTTATGGATTGTTATGGCCCATGCCACCCTAAGCGGAAACTGCCTGAACTTTCCCAGGACGCTCGGGGTGATCTCGCCGCTTTCCTCGTCTAGTACATACTGGATGTTTTCCCATTCCACCGGCACAACGTTGATGAGGTTTCCGTCTTCATCCGAGACCTGGATGAGTCCCTCGCTTTCGATGCTCTCTACCTTGCCTATCTTTCCGTTGTAATATTCTCCTTCGGAATCGTTCCTTATGAACATTACCTGGGCACCGACCTTGAGCGAAAGCACGAAGTCTGCGGGGTAACTGTTTTCCGGGAAATCGCCCTCAGTGTATGCCTCGAAGCTGCAGAGTTCTCCCGGAAGTTCCTCGAGTTTCGACAGATTGACTGAGTCGGCCTTGGCATTGTGGGTCGTCAGACGGATAGGTTCATCCTCGTCGTCGTAAGCATGCACGCGTGCATTCAGGGCATCAAGCGTCCTCGCACTGATACGGTTTTCACGTACTGCGTTCAGGATCTCAAGGAATTCCTGATCTTTCTGCCTATGGACCTTCTGTAGTTCGATTGTCACATAGTCAAGTTTCTGCATGGACTTGGCGTGGAAGAAGTATGGTGAAGGATACACCTGGGACATGTACTGACGCTCGTTTTCCCTGACGACCGGAGACAACTGCTGCGCATCTCCGATCATGAGCAGCTGCACGCCTCCGAACGGCTTGTCGTTGCGGCGGTATCTGCGCATGGTCATGTCCACAGCGTCGAGGATGTCTGCCCTTACCATGGAAATCTCATCGATGATGAGTAGGTCGAGGGTGCGGATGATCTTGACCCTTTCCTTTTTCAGGCTTCTATAGCGCTCCGGTGTCTGATATTCAGTGATAAGTTCCTTGACGTCAGGAAGATATGGACAGAGAGGTAATTGGAAGAATGAGTGGATCGTAGAGCCTCCTGCATTGATTGCAGCTACTCCGGTAGGAGCGAGGACTACAAATCTCTTGGATGTGGTCTGGGTAATGTGTCTGAGGAACGTCGTCTTTCCCGTTCCTGCCTTTCCTGTCAGAAATACGGATTTTCCCGTGCAGGTGACATATCTTTCCGCCAGCTCGAATATTGCATCCTTCTCCATGTCCATATAAAACGAAAAAAGGGAAAGCTTGATACATCGCACCGCTACGACCTCCTACCCTTGCTGCGGTCAAGCCCTGGGGGAATTCAGAGGGAGCTGGTCGTGTATGACTTTCCCGAATGCAAAGGTAGTCAATTTTTGCAATTCAGCAAAAATAACTTCCTAATTTGTATTATCAGATGCTGTCGAAGATGAACGGAAGAATGTCGTCCACCTTTTCGAAACTCCATATTTTCTCGCTTCCAACGAGGATTACCTTCATAGGACGTCCTCCCTTGCTCTGGTATTCTGCCATGACCTGTCGGCAGGCTCCGCATGGAGATACAGGCTTTGCGCATAATGCTCCATCCTGGGCTGCTGCAATCGCTATTGCCTTGATGGCAGTGTCGGGACGGCTTGAACTTGCATAGAAAAGGGCTGTCCTTTCAGCGCAGATTCCTGAAGGATATGCTGCGTTTTCCTGGTTGGAACCCTTTACCATGGCTCCGTCTTCGTACATGATCGCTGCACCGACATTGAACTTTGAGTATGGCGCGTATGATAGTGCCGTAGCCTTGATCGCTTCCTCTGCCAACACCATGTCTTCAGCTCCAAGCTGCTCGAGGGATTCGTATTCCAGATAGGCGATTTTTATTTCTTTGCTTGTCATAACAGATCAATTAAATTATCTTTGCAGACTCCACAAATATAATGCTTTTTGTTAAATAAGACTCAATATATGGCGGGAAATCAGAATGTCAAGGTGTGTATAGGCCTGTCTGGAGGCGTTGATTCGAGTGTTGCAGCCCTTTTGCTCAAGCAGCAGGGATACGACGTTTTTGCTCTTTTCATGCAGAACTGGCATGACGCTTCCACGACTCTTCACGGCGATTGTGAATGGGAAGAAGACAGGTTCGTAGCCGAGATGGTGGCCCGCAAGATCGGTATCCCGTTCTACTTCGTCGATCTTAGCAAGGAGTATCGTCAGAGGGTGGTGGACTATATGTTCGACGAATATGAGAAGGGCAGGACTCCGAATCCTGACGTACTCTGCAACAGGGAAATCAAGTTTGATGCCTTCCTCAAATGTGCAGAGAAACTCGGAGCAGACTATGTGGCTACAGGACATTATTGCCGTAAGGAGACTGTAGAAGGACCTGACGGAAAGCCTGTTCATAGGATCCTTGCCGGAACTGACCCAAACAAGGACCAGAGTTACTTCCTCTGCCAGCTTTCGCAGGAGCAGCTTGCCAAGGCTATGTTCCCGATCGGAGACATCATCAAGCCGGAGGTAAGACGTCTTGCACATGAGGCTGACCTTCCTTCTGCAGACAAGAAGGATTCTCAGGGAATCTGCTTTGTCGGAAAGGTGGACCTTCCTACATTCCTCCAGCAGAAACTTAAGCCGTGCGAGGGGGACATTGTTGAGGTTTATGATGCATATTATACTGATAATGAGTATTATACATTCATAAAGGAGACCCTTTCATCCCTTATGTCTGAAGCGGGTGAGGCGAAGATGATCACCGACTATGTCTCGGAAGACAAGGTGACTCCGGTATCGCAGACAGGTTGTCCTTTCTCAGATGAGAAGATAGCGGCACTTTCGGATGAGGACTTTTTCCGACTTTCGCAGCCGATTCATTACGACATAAAGTTCAAGACCGAGACATATCGCAGCGGTCGTAAGCATATCAAGAAGACAAGGTATAAGGAGAATCCATTCGGTAAGATCGTAGGCAAGCACGACGGAGCCCAGTTCTATACCATTGGCCAGAGAAAGGGACTGAACATCGGCGGTCATAAGGATTCGATCTTCGTAATCGAGACTGACATTCCTAATAATATTATATATGTAGGTGAGGGGCATACCCACAAGGGTCTTTCACGCAGCTGCCTCAGGGTAGCTCCGGATGAAATTCATTGGATCCGTCCAGATCTGAAGATGTCTGTCGGTGAAATCCGTCGATACAGGGTGAGGATCCGTTACCGTCAGCCGCTTCAGGATGCGACGGTCGTGATGCGTGAAAACGGAATGTACATTCTCTTCGATACGCCGCAAAGAGGAATCACACCAGGACAGTTTGCTGTCTGGTACGACGGTGATGAAATGATAGGTTCGGGTGTTATTTAGCGGCCGAGATACCTGCAAGATATCCGGTAGAGAAGGCAGCCTGGAGGTTGTATCCTCCTGTGTCTGCGTCAAGATCAAGAATCTCTCCGGCAAAGTACAGCCCTGGGATCAGTTTTGATTCCAGGGTTTTTGCTGTCACCTCTTCAAGGCTCACGCCTCCGGCAGTGATCACGCAACGCTCATATCCAACATATCCGGAAATCTCCATCCTCCAGTTCTTCAGCACCTTTGCAAGGGTCTTGTGGTCTGCATTAGGATTGAGACGTGTGAATCCCGGGATGAGCGACATGGGAAGAACCTTTGTGAGAAGGATCCTGAATCTGTCCTTGTACTGTTTGCCGGATGTCTTCCTGTCTTTCGAAATCTCATTCCAGAGTGCACTGATACGTACCTGAAGGTCCTCGAGCTCTACTGCGGGCTTGAGGTCCATGACTGCTGTAACCTTCGAGCCGTTGATTATTGCATTCACGCATTTACGGCTTACCTTGAATCCGATAGGTCCTTCGATTCCACCGTCGGTGAAGTCAAGGTCTCCGAATTCATACTGAGCCTCGTTACCGTCAACGATGATGGTGAGGCCTACATTCTTCAACTGATTACCGCACAATGTCTTTCCGGTTTCGGAGAGAGGTGTGCTTCTGTCGATATGTCCCTTTCCTCCTGTCATCTCGATTCCTGTCGAGAGGTCCTTGTATCCCTCAGGAACGATTGCGGTAAGGGACGGAAAGAGAGGGCGGATGGAATGACCCATCTCCTTTGCCCAGGCGTATCCGTCTCCTGTAGAGCCGGTCTTAGGATAGGAGAGACCTCCTGTGCAGATGATGAGCTTGCTGCATGAGTATCTGCTTCCGTCCTTACATGTGAGGGAGAAGCCGTCGTTGCTGACTATTTCCTTGACTTCCTTTCCACAGATGATCTCGGCGCCGGCTTCCTGTGCGGCTCTGGCGAGGGTATCGACTACCTCGGATGCGAGATGCGATGCCGGAAACGCTCTGTCTCCACGCTCTACGACGGTCTCAAGTCCATGTCTCTCAAGGAATTCGACTATCTTTTCGGAAGTCAGGTTATAGAATGAAGGCTTGAGGAAGTTAGGCTTAGGATGTACGTGGCCCGAGAACTCGTTCCATGGCTTTACATTCGTGAAGTTGCACCTTCCCTTGCCGGTGATCATGATCTTCCTGCCGGGGCGCGGCATCTTTTCCAGGACTATGATCCTGTTGTCCAAGCCACGCGAACGGCATGTCTCAGCCGCTCCTGCAGCAGCCATGAGTCCGGCTGCACCTCCTCCTATGATTATGATGTCTCCCACTATTTCTTCAAGAGTCTTTTCTCGATGTTGGACTTGTATGACTCCTTGCTGCGAAGTCCTACTATCATCTCAGGCTGGCCTTCCATCGGGATGAAAAGCAGTGCCGGGATGGAACTGATGTTGAAGGCTCTTGCAAGGTCTTCGCATTTGTCTACATCGACCTTGTAGATCACGATCTTTCCCTTGTATTCCTTTGCAAGTTCCTCGAGGATAGGGGAAAGACGCTTGCACGGACCGCACCATGTGGCAGTGAAATCCACGATTGCAGGCTTCTTGCCAAGGTAGTCGAGACCGTCCTTGGTGATGTCGTATACTGTAGTCTTGAAACTCTCGGAATTGAGCTCTGTGACTGTGCCTTTCTTGTCGTTGCCTCCGTATGCGTTTCCGCTCGCAAGGAGACCGACTGCGATGAAAAATGCCGCAATGGCAGTCCTTAATGTCTTCATGATCCTTTACTTTTGTTGTTCAGGTTTTCCGCAATAAATATGCTAAAAGATAAGCTTGAGGTCATAGAGGACGTTCTCGCAGAATGATGCCTTGACCTGTACCTCACCTTCTGGCTGCTCTGCAAGTGGCTTCAGATTGTCAAGTTCCGCAGCCACGAAGTCTCCTATCCTTACAGAAGTCCTCTGCGATGCCTTGCATATCGCTTCCTCTATGAGACTCTTGTCTGGACGGGTGCAAAAGATCTCTTCTCCGTTCTTCATGACCTTGTAGAGGTTGTCCTCACCTTCCGCAACGACCGGATTGTAAAGCGGGAGCGGAAGCAGCGAACTGTGGTCTGCGCATGAAGAGAATGCGATGTTTTCCTCATCGGTGTAGATGAGAAGGCCGAAGTTGAACGCATCATAATATCTTGATGCGAATTTCGGATTGATGCACTTTCCGGCCTTGCTTACCCTTGCGAAGACTATCGGAGCCCAATGCAGGGTCCTGACGTTGTCGGGAACATAGAAATCCTTGTTCTCCCTTTCCCATGTGGTGTCAGGCCTGCAGTAGCATGAATCACTTCCGTATGGCTTGATGATTATGTTCATACTTAGTCCTTGTCCTGTGAAAAGAGGTCTCCGAGGCTTTCGAACGGAGTGTATCCCTTTGTTCTCGGTACATTTAAATTAGCAGTGGCAGTTGCCTTCCTTTCCTGTGCGGCAGCCTTTCTCTCAGCCTCGAACTGGGCCTTGAGAAGCGCGAACTGACGCTTGGTGTCAAGGGTGAAGTCTCCGTTGTCGATCCATGCGAAGTATGATGGCTCGCTGAAATATACCTCACGGGCTGTCTTGCCCTTGTGCTTTCCGAAACTTACTGTCGGCTCGTCCTTGTCGTTGAGGATGAGTCTGCCAGCATAGTCCACAGTCCTCTGCTTTGTGGAGAACCTTGCGAGCTTGTCCACATTGTTCTCGATGCGCGGATCGCCGGCATATCTGTCCAGCTGTCCCTTGAGTACTTCGTATGTCGCAAGCGTGTCAGCTTCCGCAGCATGGGCGTTTTCGAGGTCCTT
>JAEIGA010005163.1_pt1 | contig 20040 bp, 21 predicted proteins | sample 9270691 | NCBI WGS metagenome assembly JAEIGA01 (sample SAMN17057246, study PRJNA624740) | gut metagenome | biome: biome; isolation source: fecal sample | host: Bos grunniens | place: China: Xizang | collected 2019 | reverse complement strand
GTACAACATACCATACATCATCTAGATCTCTGAACTTAAGATATATATCAGTTAATTCAACATAATCAAGTCTTACATTGTCAACTGATAATAACTCAACTGTACCACTACTTCCTATTAGACGTACTGTTATTGTTGCATACACAATTTTTGTTTCCATATATTTAACCTCCTTAATATAAAATTATTAGTTCCTATTATAGTATATGAATTATTTGCGAAAAAAAAGAGAGGACCTGTAATAATTACGAAGTTCTCTCTTTGTAACGAAGCTGATTAACCTGCAGCTTTACAGTCTTAAAAAGAGCCCAAATATAATTTACTCAAAGTCTGTTAAATACGAATTGATAGCATCTTTAGCCTTTATTAAATCCTCATTATCTTTATACCCAGTAGAATGACAATACGCTATCTCAAAATCAATAAAAGCTAAGAATACATTAAATATTGCTCTATTTGTCTTTGCTTGCTCTCTAAAACGGTCATTTCCCTGTTTAAGTGAAGAATCAAACTCTTTAATCTTTACCTCACACTCAGTAACTCTTGTTTCAAGATCTGTACGCGGCTTGTTAATAAACTTATAAAAAGCATATAAAATAGCACAGATACTAGTGAAATTTAGGAATAAACTCATTCCCATTACTATTAATTGTAATCTTTCCATACACATCCCTCCATATATAAAAAGAACAAACATAAATATAATCAAAGTACTGCTCCATTGATGTGTTAAATATAAAATATGGACTTTTTATGGGAAAAAGTAGGTTTGTTATGAGAAAACATCAATTTAACGAAGGAATAAAAAATTATGACAAGCTAACTAAATGCAAAGGAGTCATCAAGAGGGAGCAGTACTATAGAGGACAGGGGCGGCATCGAACCGCCTTGAGCGTGTAAGAGGGTAAACTTAGCATTCACTCAAATCATGCCAAAGATCCCGTCCGGGGAGTGGGGACGACTAAATATACATGCATTGATTACAAGGGGAGAATTTTTTCTTGTTAATCATATTGTTTGAGAAGGTATCTAATCGCCCCCATAAAATAAGTTATGAAAAATGAATTCCGATTTGGCTGCTTTATCGTAGCTGTCATTTAAGATCCCCTCTTCTCTGGATCACCAATTAATCTCTAAATTCCCTTTCTACCTTCTTTCTTACCATATAAACAATAATGCTTGTAATACTTAGGAAGGTCCTGACCATAGGCTCTCTTCAGATCTTCATATCTCTCTTTATAGACATAAACATTAAAGTCAGCACAGGCTTTACGTCCCTCTTTCATTCCAAATGTGCAGAAATGCTCAAATAACTTCTTGTCATCACTGCCAATAGCCTTAAGGACGTCTTTATTTGTATTGGCGTAATATGATGGGTTGAATACTGCACCCAAATCAACATTGCCAAGCTCTTTGTCATTCAGAATATAACTACCTGTCTTAGGTGTTACAACTGTAGTTCCGATACTATGACCTACTACGCCTTCAGCGATAGCCTTGCCAATTGCACTAATCCCTACCTTGCTATATAGTGTGAAATCATCCTCATCGTCGCAGAAGAATGCTTCAACTAAAACATTAGCCCCACCATTCTTAACACCCTTAAGAACAGCAAGACTAGTTGATGACTTTATTCCTCTACTAGGGAAACCAAGTTTACCTAGATTAGTGCAGATGCGAGTACCAATAGCCGATGCAGCATTCTCGCCAGGATATACCCAGCACTCACAACCTTTAACCTTTCCATCCTTCTTAACTTTCTTGTTAGCGTTGAGATGGATAGATATATTGGCTGTAACGTTCTGCTCAGCATTGATTTTCTTCTTAATAGTAGATAAGACACCAGACTGTGTACCAGCAGATTCACATGTACAGTCTACTACCAAATGTCCATCTGTTTTAAGCCAAGATATAACTGAATTCTTGATAGCACGGTCAACTGTGGACTCACTACAGAACCCTACAGCACCATGACCTAATTTACCATGTGGTGCATGACCACCGTGAACCGTGTATTTCATAACTTAGTCCTCCTTTTATTATAGAATATAAAGTTCCATTGAAATAGACTCTGGCCGTTGGGAACTAGAAAAGGCATAATCTAGTCAACACTTAGCCCACCGCGGCACCAGAGGTTTCAGACCTGGCTGATAGATATAATCAAGTAAGAAATCTATCATTTAAACCTTTATGTCTCGTCTGTCGGTACCAGCTCGTATAGTTGAGTAAGTCCACGCAGTTTTCGATATATATTATTTTATACATAATTTTACATTTAGCTTAATTAATGCTTATATGCATTTGGAACATCAATCTTAAAATAATTATCTAAAATTCTATCCCATTCAGATTGACCGTCTAATGCCCAATAAGCCCATATACCTATTACTATTGAACCTACTACAATCGTTAATGCTTCCATATTTCCTCCTTTAATTTTACATTTAGTTTACTTAGCTAGTAAGCCCTCAATTTTGACAAAATTCTTATCTTGAAAAGCCTCCATTGAGAGCTAGTAATCGTACTTTATCTAACTTTAACCAACTATGCGCTTAGCACAATCTTTACTCATTCTTCCTACTAATGGTAGACGAGCTAAATATTACTTTATTTGATATAAATGTAGTGGTCATCGTCTACATCTAATTCTAAAATTAGACAGAAAATAAACTCTAACATAACCCTACACCCATAGATAAAAAGTAGTGTTGCAACTTAATGACGAATTGTCAGTATAAGCCCATGTACCAGTGCTAGTATTATACTCAACCTTGGTAAATTTAACAGGATCTGACGAGCCAGTTGTTCGACATTCATACTGTACAATTGCACCAGTATACTCTGTACACATAAAATCGCAGTAGCCGCTAGCTCTTGACGCTCTACCAAGAGTATAGATGTTAGTAGACGCGTTAAATACGCCACCACCTCCTTCTAAAAGCTTCAATTGAGGAAGTAAGCTAACATCTAAATTATGTACAGCGTCGGCAATCTTATTTCCCATAGTTGCATAAGTTTCACCAGCTTCCGGCGTTATAGTTGCAACTACTCTATGGCTAGCTACAGGTTTCCACTTTTGAGCGGTTCCGTCATAAATCCAAACGTCTCCATCTTGTGGAGTATCACTGGTACTAGAAGGACCATCAAAGCCTGTATAGTCCATATCAGCTGATAAACCATCTCGTAGTGCTTTATCTTTAAGATTTCTATCTCCATTGCCATCACCAAAATTCAATTTCGAAAGTTCATTAGCCATAACTTATTCCTCCTCTTTTTGTATACGATTACTATCGGCTAGGCCTTCACCTATAATATAAGCTACAACTGAACCTGTCTGCATAACTAAACTAGTTATTGCTTCTGGAGAGCCACTAGGACTATTGATAAATGTAACCAAGCCAGCTAAAAAACCCGCAATAGCCATCCAAAACTTTCTACTTGTTAACTTTCTCTTCCAATCAATATTCATAAGTATGCACCTCCTTTAAATATAATAAAGGACTATGTCCCTGTATTATCTATGAAACATATTCAGCATTGTTTGAAATTGCTGAAGTTGTTCATTAGAACCCTGACCTGAATTTATAATATATGTAACTGCTTCTTGTGGATTATTAAGGACATTTTCTGGAACATTAAGTCCTTTAGCCATAAGATATTGCGCAGGATTCTTCTGAAACTCAGCAAATTCTTTCAGCATGTCATTTTGCATGTTGTTTTGCATTATTGAATTACCCAACTACGTCGTCCTCCTTTGATGTCTGTTGTGTTTGTAGTATTGCGGCAATTTGAGATATAATATCTGTTTTTAAATTAGCCAGATCTTCATGTGATACTGGCTTTTCTGGTTCTGGTGGTATAATCTGATTATACTCATATATATCAAATCGTATCACCTGACCATTCGAGTCAATCTGCTTAAAATAGAATCTGTTCTGATTAAGATCAAATATATAAGCAGAATTGAAGCCTCTACTTATGTTCATTAACTTTGCTTCATCTTCTGAATTAGCAAATCCAAACATAGTAGTAGCTGCCTGATTCATAATATAACTATTATTCTTAATAACTGATGAATTTGGTTGATTCATAGTATTATTATGTAATATCACTTTGTTTATCTCCCTTTGTAAAATAATACACCGGATACTCTTCTCCAGAATCCCAGGTGTCATAATAATTACCATTGACAACAGCAACTGCATGAGTTGTTGTTCCTAAAATATACCTTCCGAAAGGATGATCATCTGCAAATTTCTTAACTGTTACACAGGCAGGACAATTAAAATTTATGTAATAATGTTCACAACCTTTATCATGAAGCAACGAACCCCAAACATCATTTCTGTTTGTTGGGAATAATTTCATCTTAAAACCCTGGGTTACGACCATTATATAAGCTTCATCCCATGAAATATCAAAGAATGTTGCTATGGCTCTTATCACACAATCATCAATATCGTCCTGATAAGGATGCGCATTATAAGGTATCCATCCCATAATTAGTCTCCTTTAATAAATCTCTGGCTGACCATTATGGACAATCATTTAACTTACACTAACCCTCTAGGTAAGCACCAGAGATTATCAACCAATAGCTTTTGTTGGTCAGCGATTATGTCCATTTCATAACCGGTTTAATTTCCTTAGATCCATGTTATGAAATGATTAGGAGGTGGCCTTCTCCTTAAATTATGTCTCATCTTTGTTTGTCCTTCTATATGTATGTAAATATAATAGTCTGTTCTTATGGATTCGAACCATCATGAGCTACCGTTATTAAACTAAGAACAGAAATAGAGGGCCTAGGAAAATAAATAAGACCTAAGCCCTCCCTTTCATAATACAAGATTTACTTCTTTATTTCCTGATACTCATCGATCATATCTTTAAAGAATCGACGTTCTCTTTCTGAATCTGAATCAGCCATCATAGCTTTGAGCTCTTCTATAGCATGTTCTTTGCCAGAATGTCCACTGTAATAATATCTATTAGGCATTGTACGTCCTTTAGACTCATTATAGCGTCCATCATTATCTCCATCCATTCCAATACGTCCATCTCTAGACATAGGAGCCATTCCATCATAACTTACTCTAGGGTAGTTAGTTGGAAGTCCTGGAACGTTCATAGGAGCATGAATTCTAGCTCCAGAATAGCCATATTCCTTCTCTTCCATCATTGCACATGCTGTGACAAGATTAAGCAATGCCTGACTAAGATCTTTATAATCATCGGCATCTTGAGAAGTAATCTGTGGTTGAGCATTAAGCTTTTTCAAGCCTTCATTAATTCGTTCTTTAGCCTTTTCATAAATCTGATCCAATTTTATGTCCTCCTTTCTATCTCTTTATCTCACCATCGATAGTAAGATTAGCATTCTGGACATTAATAGCTGGTGCAGGAGTAGCTGCTGGATCATCAACACCAGAAACATACTCAACAGCCATATTAAAACATCCACAACACTTAGGAACATCGATAATGGTTGTAGCGATAACATTACCATATGTATCTACAGCTGCTGGAACATAGATACTTCTAGATGTAGGCTCTTCTTCACCATTAACTGTGATAGCAACAGCGATAGGACCTACTGTTCCACCTGTAGGAATAGCAATATTACCAACAAAAGTAATTTGGTAAGAATTTCCACTAGACTGTGGACAGTTATTCTGACCAGAAAGGACAAATCCACCTGTATTATTTCTATGATAGATCTTATTGCATCTATTCATACAATCACAAGTAGTATTGTTAAATAAAATTGGAGTATTAAGTTGTACTAACTGGACTGCATTGTTTGTAAATTCTTTCATGTCGTGCACCTCCTTCTAGAAGGAGCCACATGCAACATTTCCGCAATTGCATCCATTAGGATTATTGACAATATATGCAGGTTTAATCTGTGGAGCAATAAGCTCTCTTAGATTTGCACTCTGCAAAGCATTATCTGCAATAATCTGAGCTGTCTGCTGATTCTGAGAAGCAGCAAGACCTGCCATATTAAGATCTGTACGAAGCTGAGCTATAACATCATTCTTAGCATCAAGCTGAGCTTTAAGATTATCCAACTCAATCTGACACAACTTATCGAGAATAGACTGATTATTACGATTCTGATTCTCGATAACATCGCGTGTTTCCTGTGCAGACTGGAATCTATTAGCAGAAGCCTCAGATATAATTGTATTTTGTGTCTGACAAGTTGCTAAACGATTCTCACAACAACAACTTGCTAACTGCTGCTGTAAGTTAGAACCTGTATTAGCGATCTGTCCCTGGATGCCGTTCAAGCCCTGTGATACAGCAGCCTGTGCATCAAAAGATCTCTGAAGACTATTAATAGTTCTGTTACAATTAGCAACTTCAGCATTAGCGAATCCATTTGTTAATGAGGTCTGAATTGTACCAAGCTGTCCAATAACAGCTGACTGATCAAATCCTCTCTGGACAGCTGCATCGGTGTTCTGAGCAGTGAAATAAGGAAGCACAGATCCTGCACCTGCATTATTTCCTCCATTATTACCCCAATTTCCATTTCCCCAGAAAGCAAATAGAAATAGAAGTATCCACCAATCATTACCATTACCGAAACCATTGTTTCCGCCATAGTAATTGCCCATAGGCTGTACGGGCATGTACATATTACTTCCCTCGGATTCATTTAAACCCATGTTTTTTCTCCTTCCTCCACTATCTTTTAGTGGTAAGCGATACTTCCCATTTTGAAGGCAAATGTCCTACATAGTAGGTGCCTTGAAGTATCGGTTAATAATATATTTATACTAAAGCCAGCTGGACTTTGTATACAAAGTTACATCTCGCTATTTATTCCGATATTAATGCCGTTTTGTCTCATCTGTAGGTGCTATAGAGTTACTAAAATAAATGGAGCAGTTTTTAGTAAGGTCATACTCCAGGACCGTTGTTAGGCATAGCTATAAAATATAACTAAGATACTGTGATTGTAGCCTCAGTACCTACGAATGCAGCTGTAGCTGTAACTGTACCAGAAGCTGTAACAACATCAATTGGAGTGCCAGCTGTAGCAGCAGAACCAGCATTAAATGTAGCTGTCTCACCTGAAACTGTCCATGAAGGAGCTGTACCAGCTGAGCCAAGTGGTGTTACTGATGTTGTTGTATCAGCACCCTGAGATGGTGTAACTGTAACTGTACCAGCAGGTGTTACTGTACCTGTTGCTGATGACTTGAATGCAAGAGCACCGAAGTTAGCATGACCCATAGCCTGCCAAGCAGAACCATTCCATACAAACTCAAGTCCATCATAAGAAGCCATACCTCCGAGTGTAACAGTAACATCTTCTGCGTTTACAGAAATAGGATTTGTTGTAGCTCCATCTGTAAGAGCTGTTGTTGTAATACCAACCCAGTATAAAGCATGACCGAGATCCTCGATCATCTGACGAGCTGCAGCATCCTTGAGGTCAAATACAGTCAGGGTAGGTGTACCCTCTACATCAACGTAAAAACGTAATTGAGATAACTGTGGATTTGGCATAATAGTGTTCTCCTTTCAATTAATTATGAAAATATTAAAGTCTCACCTTCTACCGAAGGCTGAACTATGCCTAACTCTTTTAATGTTTTGTCTTCTTCAAGTATTACACCATTGATAGATGGTTTATCTGGTAATTCTGCATAAGAACCAGCACCCTGCACTCTTACAAATTCTTCTTCTAAGTGCATAGGGATAACATCTTCAGGTACTTTTCTTTCTTCAGCTAATTTAACTGCTGTAGTGAGCTCTTTATTAAGCATTCCCTTAACAACTCTTTCTACAATAGTAGTAGCTGCAACCTTTCCATCCGGATATACTAGCTTAATCTGAATCCTGCACTTCTCAGGCTTAAGTAACGCTGTATCCTGCTCAGAAAGATCAATAAAAAAGGAATCCTCATCAATGATAAGATTCCTGATAATAACGTTTTTATATGATTGATTGATTGTAAGTTCTGCTCTGAGAACTTCAGAATAATCAAAATTCGGAAGGTCAATCCAAAACTTCAATCTTAAATCAGTATTTTCTCTCATTTTGAAGTCCTCCTAATAAATATAATGTAGAATCGTATCAGGTCTCTAAGATTAGTTGGTCATCTATATTAATAACGTGATTAATAAAAATAAACTTTCTTATCAACCTGTTTTTTTATATACTATGATGTTGGAAGTGAATTTGAAATATAGTAAACATCAACACTCATAGCACCACTTGCATTATTTTGATATGTAGATAAATCGGTGCAATTTATGTCAATATAAGGTGTTTGTACTGTTAACACACCAGTACTAGCATTGTATGAAATACTGCCAGGATTATAACTACCTTGAGCAGAATCGAGATTGTTAGCACCACCTTGACACTTAGTTCTTACTTGGAATCCTTGGAACGTACCCGATGGTGGTAGTACTCTATCTCTAACAATCATAAAGAAATTATTATTACTCAAACTCTTATAGTTTGAGTAATTTGATAAATTGAATGTTCCAGTCCTATTAGTTATTGACGTTGGGTTTGATGGATAAACATCTTTACCACTAGGATTAGATATGGTAGGAGTAACTCTTCCTAAATAGTTTATTTTTGAAAGTCCACTTGTAGTAACACTTGCTGTAGCATAAGAAGATACATTAATATTACTAGTTGTTCCTGTTGAACTTATTGTTATACTTTTATTTCCACTAGGACTTACCAATCCCTGATTAGCAGCGGTCTCAGCCTGTACTACTCCTGTGCCATCATGATAACCAGCTGGAATAGTGTAACTACCTCCAACATTCAATTTAGATGGTGTTACACCTCCTCTATCAACAATAGTGCCTAACTTAGTAATAAGAGAAGTAAACGTATCCTGTGCAGTAGCCCCTACAGCCTGAGCAATAGCTGTGTTCTTTAATGCTGTAAGGGCATTAGAAAAAGCCGAGTGCAAACTCTTTACTGCTTTAGCACCTGCTGCTTCACCATCAAAAGTAGTCATTTCATCAATATCAGATAACTCTTCTATTACTGTTACTGATGATCCGCCACCACCTTGGCTTAAATAAGGAGCTACATGGTCATTATGATATTCTTTTAAGTCATTCTGACTAATAGGATCTGTTCCTTGTTTAGTTGACATAATTTAGTTCTCCTTTATTGAATACTTGTTATATTTATTGATACAGCACCATCAGTCATATTTGAAAAATCAACAATTACTCTGAAATATCTATAAGTTGTATTATTCGCATCATAGGTTTTAGGTGCAATTAATTCAGCATTTGATTTAGTTATTGATTGAGATGATAGATTCACCCAAGATGAATTATCTATAGACGCTTGGAAATAAATATAACCTGTACCTGTTTGTCCTGTATATGGTTTACAATAACAGAAAAAGAAATGAACATTTTTAGAAGCAGAATTACCTGTATCTAGTGTTCCATATGTGGCAGATGTCTTACTTTGATTAGATCCACCTGTATATTGTTTGGTGACAGTATTAGGAACAGCTACATTAACCTTAGAATAGTTAAGTACATCTTGATTATTACCATTAGCAGTAATGGATTTAGTTGCTGTTGGAGTCTTCATAAGACCGGATGTCTTAATGTATCTCTTGGCATTAGTAGCACCCATGTCATATCCATTACCGCTGTTATACACTTCAGAAATAGTCTGAGTACCACTATTACTATTAGGAACAGAATTAGTATCAACATACCTATTCTCATGATCTTCGCCCATATCAAGTGCTGCTCCTCTGGACGAAGCTACATAAGTACCTGTATGGGCTGTCTTAAAAGGGTAGAAAGTTCCGTTAATCTTATAACCATATTTCTGACTTGCTGAATCATAGGCAAATTGGAAATTTTGATTATTGTCAGATTTAAGCTTATTATTGATAGCTGTAATATCATCACTTAAAGCATCAATCTCATTCTGAAGATGACCTGCTACATCGCCATCTAAAATATAAACGATATTAGCGAACCATTCATCGAAGTCATTCTTTTTCTGTGTTTCCCACTCCTGAAGATCAGAGTTGTTAGAAGCCATCCAATCATTAAACTGGGCTTCCCACTGAGCAAGTAATTCACCAGCACTAATTGTAGTAAGAATACCAGATAAAAATGGTGCACTGTTAGTACCGACCATATTTGTAATATTAGCTGCTGTTATCTCCGTAACATTAGCGCCAACCAAAATATAACAGATAGGTATGTACTGTTCGCCATGGTCTACAGTAGGAACTGGCCTCTGCTGATTTTGTGAAGCAGGAGTTCCAGCCATATAGTAGATAGTATTTTCTCTTTCATCAGTAATATCATCTTCTGGACCCATCTTAAGGAACACACCATCAATACGGCTAAATCCTGTCTGAATTGGAGCTGCATTCAAATTTACAATATAATCTGTGTCATTGAACAGCCAGGTAGAATTGAAATATGCCATACCGCTTGGAATAATAACCTGCATTCCTGAACCAGGTCTGGCTATAAACTTACCACCAATATTTTGAAATATACCATCTATGATAAGGCTGTTAAATATACGGCTAATGTCCGAATTGTAATACAGCTTATCATGGTTTTTTGAATTAAAAAATCCAGATCTTAGCATGGCTTATTCTCCTTCGTTCTCAAATATAGGGTAATACTTGTATTCTTTAGCTGTGATACTAAGAGTCATCTCTGTTACTCTTGAAACTGAGCGTGTACCATAAGCATCTACATTATCTACAAGGTCACCCATAAAATAATCTTTGTTAAACTGATACATAGCTAATTCACTAGTATCGACATCTGCCTCTATTTCTCGAGTTATAATACACTCCTCTAACTTCTGTTTACCACGCTCTATAAGCATGTTATTGTAGTCAGCTAGTGGTATTTCATCCTCGGAACCTTCATTGCTCGAAATATCTCTGGCATCTGTGAAGTATTCTCTACGAGCTAAACCTGATTCTGTACCATAAGTCTGAGTCTTACGTTCTAGCCCCTCACCTTCTCCAGCGATAAGGGTTACGTTCTTATAGCCTTTCTTATCAACTATGAGTTTGCTGGAGAATATGTTGTCATTATTTGGTGAGAACTCTACTTGAGGCACAGCTATCTGGTTCTTACTTCTATCAGTACCAGAATATAATTTAAACACGAATTGTTTATTGCTATTAAGGGTTATTTCGAAGCCTAGTTTAGACTCGAGGCATATTGCTTCTACTACATCCAACAGATTATCACCTGTGAATTGGGCTTCGGTAAGAGTCTTACTAGTAACATTTGTATCTGTAGAATCCTCAAATATAAAGTTACTGATCTTTCTAGCCGTGACTGATGGACTGATAATAGCCTCTGTTATTAACTTCTTAATAGCGTTCTGCACATTGCCGCTAACTGTGGTCTGTTGCCAGACAATACGTCTATCTAGAATTGACTCGAGACTACGTCCTTTAAAAAGGATACTATTACCCTTATCAGCATCACCAGTAGGCTCTTGATGCTCGATAATCATCATTTTATTACTGAGAGGAATGTAAATATAACTGTCCATGGTTATGTAAGCCACAGCGTTAGCACTTGCTGGTATGCGTAGCTCAATGTCGCCAGGAGAGTTATAACGCTCATTCCAGACAATTGACTCGTAAACATCCTCAGCCACTTGAATGTTGAAGTTTTGATCTAATACATAAAAATCCATAACTAAATTCCCTTATAAGCAATTCTATGTTTAATTTTGATATCCATATCATACTCACCTTGAGAAGCTGTGTAACTAAATATGTTATCTCCCCTCATTAGTTCAAACCACTGAACTGGCATACCAAGAGCGTTGATAATGTTATAAACAACACCACTTCTGATAAGGTATGCTGACTTCTGGGTCTTAACTGTCGAGATAATAATTCTATCTCCTGCACTTATAGAGGCACCGCCTGTAATAGATGCTAAAATACTGTCATCGATAGAGATCTTCTGATTGTGCTCTGGGTCTAAGTCATAGAATTCCAGAGTTCTAACAGTATCTATTGCGTCTACTTGGATTGTGATGCCTGTCTCGGCTTCTCCAGTGTAGTAGATAGTCTTGTCTTTAATAAGACGGATATTGCCAACCTCAAACTGGTCCCATCCATCAGAGTCAACTAAACCATTATCCTCTACAGAGAATGGAGTCTCAAATTTAGGCTCTATTCCACCGAATGGGATTATGGCCGTATCAGCTGAGTATAAGAATGGGTCTGGACAGAGGATACTTATCTGACAACCTGACTTCTCACTAAAGATGTCTGGTTCATTCTTCTCAACAATACCTTCAGTAATAAGTTCTCTATGATCTGTATTGATCTTGAAGGTTATTGTTTTCTTAACTGGGAAGAACTTGTCAGTTATATGTCTGCATTCCTCTATGTCTGTACCCCAGTATTTGAGTTTCATGACAATATTACGTTTTGTTAATTTAGCAGAGTTAACAGTATGGAAGTCGCTTCCTGCCAAATCTGTTAAGTTAACATCTGCTTCAACTTGTCCTAAGCCTGTAACACTTAAAACGGCCAAGCCAGATTTCTCCGGCTCAGCCAAAATAAGTTCCAAACTTTCACCTAAGTGATTAGTAACTTCAAATGACTTAATCATGTGAAAGCTCCTTTCATTTGCTGTAATGCAATTCTACCAAGTCTGTATGACTCATACGCATCGATAGACTTAGGTGAATTATTTGTTTGGTTAAATATAAGAGTTTGGTTGTTAGCTACAGGAGCTACTCCAGACTCTATTGTTGCGTTGACGTTAGATGGATTCTGGTCGGCTAAGATACTATTAGCCATACTATAGCTTGTTCCACCGAACATTCTGTCAATAAATGACTTCCCATTTTGAAGTTCTGTTAATTCTAACCTTGGAGTGATGACTGGACTGATGTCTTCAAACTCTCCATTGACGTTGTCAGCTATGTTAGAAATGACCTGAGCCATTTTGTTGATGGTCGATGAACCGAGAGCTGATACTGAACTAAGAACTCCATTAGAACCCCAGTCAATACCTTGTGCAAGACCCTCATCAATCTGTAAACCAATCTTCCTGAACTCCTTAGAAGGTGAATTGATGTCATAAGCGGCATAAGCTGCCTCTATAACAGCTTTAGCCTGATTTTCAATAGATTTGATGATTCTTGATTTGCCGTCTTCGATACCTTTCTGTAAGCCATCAATGAAGTTAGATCCAATATCCATTCCAGCTCTGAAACTAAGAACTTCTTTGGTTTTGTTAATACATTCGGTTGCAAGGATTACCAAAAGGTTAACTGGTATGTGCTGTCTTACCTTGATACCAAGTTCGAGACCTTCTATAACGCCAGAACCTATTCTTTGGTATACGCGTGAAGGAGAATTAATCTCAAGTTTCTTCTTAGTAGCTTCTGTTACCTCTGTACCAATGTCAGTACCTGCATTAGATACAGCATTGTAGTCAATACCATCAGTAAATCCTTCTGATACTGAAGATCCAATCTCACGCATCTTCTCAGCAAATTTCATAGCTATTTCCTGACCGATAGTAGACTGCTGCTCCCAAATATTATTCATTTCAGTAAGCTGATCTTCAGTCATGTTAACCATAGCATTAACTTCTTCATAAGATTTAGGACCTAATTCTATCAAGTGAGCTATAATTCCTTCATTAACACCTTTCTCAACAAGAGTGTTAAGGTTATCGCCCCAGGTTCTAATACCCTTTAATTGAGAATTCATGTTAGCTAAGAGCTTGTTTGATGTCATCTCTGTCTTAGCATCAAATTCTCCAAATGGATCTAACGAATCCTGTACAACTTTCTCAAGCTGACTATTCCAAGAAGTAATACCTTCAGATAATACATTACCGATATCAGCAGCAAATGCTTCATAATCTCCCTCGATATATTTCTTAGCATCTTCATCAAGAGTAAGCATTCTCTTAGCAAGTGCATTGATTGCTGGAATTTGCTCTTCTGAAGCTGTGAGATAAGCTTTAATAGTCTCTCGACCACCAACACCCATCTTCTTACAAGCATCGACTATTGATTGATCAAAGCCTTTACCAATGAGTTCTTTCATGTCATTGGCCCAGAGAACAGTCTCTCTGTAGTTATCAGCCATGTTATTAATCATAGTGTTAAGAGACACCTTGGCACCTCTTGATACTTCTTTGAATGCATCGCCAAGATCCTTAGTATCTTCTGCAGCTTTCTTAGAAGCTCCACCTGATTTCTTAGTAGCTTCTGTATAATCATCTTCCGCTTTTGTAGCTTCTTTGGTAGCTTCTGTAGCAGCCTTTCTAGCTGCAAGCTGTTCTTGTTTAGCAGCATTGTAATCTTTACCAGAATCTGCTGTGGTTTTGTACTTGCTATTAATTCGATCGAGTAGAGTATCAAGATATGAAATCTTATCTGAATATCCATCTACTGTAGAATCTCCTGCTTCAGCACCAGCATTGTAGAATGCCTGTTTACTATTCTGTATTTCATGAACAGCACCATTAGTAAAGTCCTTACCGGCTTCTGTAGTCTTCTTTGAATCAGAGTGAGCATCAATACCCTTCTCTGATCGAAGACCTGTTACTGCAGAATTACCAAGATCAGCGCCAGCTGTAGCAGCATCGTCGCTACCACCAGTGATACCGTTAACAAAGCCTGATACAAAATCGACAGCTGCATTGTATACATCTTTAACCTTGTTTTTGATAGTCTGAATTGTTTCTTCAAGCCAATCTGAAAATATAGTTGCAGGTCCTCCGACACTACGAATACCATCAAGTAATGCATTTGTAACATCAGCACCGCCATTTACGAAATTACCAATCCAAGCGCCTATAGCAAAGACTATAGACTCCATGAGATTATTCACAGCTTCAATAATTAGTGGTGTATTGTTTCGAATACCGTCTGCCATGCCATTAATCAGGTTTATTATAGCATTCATTCCAGCATCTATCAGTTTTGGTATCTGAGAACTTATTCCTATTATGAAGTTTGCTATCAGAGTTCCAGCCGACTCGATTATACGAGGTAATTGAGTAGCCATTCCATCTAAGAGACCGACTACAATGTCGCCACCAGCTGAAATTATAGAAGGTAGATGCTCTGCTAATGTGTGAAGAATTGCATCAAGGATAGTAATTACAGTCTCTGCAAATTTTGGTGCTAGCACAATTGCTGCATCAAGAATCTTACTAACTAAATCAGCTAATAACGAAACCAATGTTGGTATCAACGAAGCCATTGCTGATAAAGTACCAGTTATTGCCGCTACTCCAGCAACACCAAATCCAGCTAATGCTGTCAATCCTGTAGCTATAAGTGTTATACCAGCACCTGCAGCCATACATGCTACACCTAATAGTGTAAGTCCTGCTCCTAATCCAAGAATAGATGGAATTAAAGGTGTTAATACCAATGCTGCAACACCTAAAACTGTGAATGCACCAGCAATAGCTGCTAATCCTTTAAGTATTCCTCCCCAACTAAGCATAGATAAAGCTGCCATTGCTCCTGTAAATGGAACCAAAGCAGCTGAGAATATTAGCATTCCAGTACTTAATCCAATAAGTAAAACCGGATTAATTACAGTTGCAGCTATTCCTACCTCAGCAAGTAATGCTGCGATAGCTACCAAACCTTTAGCTAATTCACTAACTTTAAGCTTTCCTAAAGCAGCAACAGATGCAGTTAAGCCACCTATGCCTACTGCCATAAGAACCATAGCAGCACTAGCTGCTACTAACTTAACAGGACTTACTAATGCTGAGAATGCAGCCATTTCACCAAGAAGCACTCCAACGGATATAAGACCTTTAGCTAAAGAAGCTAAATCCATAGCTCCTAACTGTTTAACTGCTATTGTAAGTAAATCAAGTCCTGCTGCTATTGGTATAATAGCTGCTCCTAATGCAAGGATCTTAATAGGATCAACTAATCTAGTTATTCCTGAAATTTCAACCAATAGTAAACCTACAGACACTAGACCTTTAGCTAAAGAAGCTAAATCCATAGCTCCTAACTGTTTAACTGCTATTGTAAGTAAATCTATACCAGCAGCTAATGGAATCATAGCTAAACCTGCGCTTGTAATAGATTTGGTATCTACAAGTTTGATAAATCCGACAAGCTCTAGTAATATAATTCCAACACTACCGAGACCTTTAGCTAATGAAGCAACATCCATTCCGCCAAGTGTCTTTACTGCTATTGTAAGTAGATCCACAGCAGCTGCCAATAATATAAGTTTGCTTATACCTTTAGTCATCTCAGCATCACTAGAAGATAATGCCTTTGTGACAATTACCATCTCAGCAAGTAAAATAGTTACAGCAGTCATTCCTTTAACAAGATCTGCTGTATTTATTGATGCTAATGATTTAACCGCAATTGCTAATATACCTACAGATGCCGCTAAAGTTAACAGCAATGTAGTCATACTGCCAAGCTTACCCATCTGAGTAAATGACTTTGTAAGTGTGCCAATAAAGCCATCATTAGAAATCATGAATGTTGTCATATACTTCATAGCAACAACCATCTCAGCAAATAAAGCGGAAACAACTGCCGTTGCAGCCATTAAATCTTCAGTATCAATTCCAGTAAGCATTACAAGAGAAGTTACCAACAAAGCAACTGCTCCTGAAAGTTTAAGAATGGCATCAGCCTGAAGATCTCTTTGCCAAGCAAATAAAGAATCTTTAAGCTGACCTAAAACATTTCCTATGATGTTGCCTTTTAAAGCAGTAGTTAATCCAGTAAGAGAACCAACCAATGTTTTAACTTTTGTAAGAATGAATGCTAATAACCCGCTGTTAAGCACAGTCATAGCTTCTGAACCACTACCATTTCCAAACGCTTCTAACATTGCAGAGAATGTATCTTTAACTATAGTTCCTAATTTACTCATTACTGAGATAAACGAAGGAATTACAGTAGTTGCGATACCTGTAATTAAGTTAAAAGCACCTTTAAACACAGTAGCAAATATCTGTATAGGACTTGTTGCTTCTTTAAGAGTATCTGAGAATTTCTGGAATCCTTCAGCCTCTTTAAGATTTAAAGCCCCAAATGCATTACCTAAGGCCCCTGCAAATCCAACTAAGATAGACTGAATGCCACCAGCTACATCCTGTAATATCTTGGAGTTTCTGACAGCATCAGTAATTCCCTTAAGGAATTCACCAACAGCTTCAGCAGCATCAAAGAAAGCGTCAGCCAAACTACCAACGCTATCTTCCATTCCAAATATAACTTGTAAAGCTGATTTAACACCATCTGCTAATAGTTTAATGACACTAAATACACCTTCAAATGCTGTCTTTAACTGCTGAGAATGTTTGTCGCTAAGCTTAAGTTTCTCGATAAAGTCCGCAAACTTGCCTACTAAATCAGCTATTGTGCTTAGTGTAATAGGTGGAAATACTGATGTTAATGCCTGCTTAATTGGTGAAAGCACAGAATATAACACAGAGAACGCATTAATTATACCTCTTAAAGCTTCATAGAATATCAACATAGGTCCTTTAACATCAAAATTACCAATGATTTTCTGACCTAAATATCCTACGTATCCGACTAAAGCTTCCCACACTTTAACCAGAGGTTGTAATTCTGCCTTTAAATCTACAACTCGTTCCCTTACTTTCTGAAGCATTAATACAATTGGCGATTCCTGACCTACAATTGGAGTTAAGAAATCAGCACCTATTCTTGCAAAGGCTGCTTTGATGTTGTCAATAACACCTGTGAATGTCTTATTGGCATCTTTAGCATGTTCACCAAAAGCGCTGTCCATTGCCTTTGAGAATATCTCGAAGTTAATAACACCCTTCGATGCAAACTCTTTAATGTCTGATTCTGTAACATGAAGTCCACCAGTAACCTCAGCAACTGCTCGTTTAACAGAATCTGTAGCTTCTACAGTTCCATCAGTTACATTGTTGAAATATGTTGCTATTGTAGCACTAGCATTAAGACCTCTTTGACCTATTCTGTTTAACTCACTAGCCATTGCTCGACCGTTACCAGCAACAGTAGTAAATATCTGAGAAATATCTTCATATGAAGCACCGGTCATGGCTGCTACACCAGAGATACCTCTTAATGCTGATTTCATGTCATCACCTGCTTCAACCCCAGAAGCAGCAAATTGTGCAGCCGCTCTAGCAGCCGCGTCAAAGCCATATGCAGTTCCGCTTACCGCATAATCAATATCTTTAGAAAGTTCGTTCCAATCTTTCTTAAGACCTGTAATTTGGAATCGAGCTTGCTCAATATTGAGAGCTCTTTTCAAACCACCTGTATAAATCAATCCCTTTACTGTACTGCCTATATTAATAACAGCACCTGTTACTGCCCTGGTTAGATCCTGAATGATAGTCATTCCAGCAATACCAAGAACAGAAAATCTCTTCTGAATCTGTTCAATAGCGGATGAAATACCCTTTGTGTCAATAGCATTTGCTGATACAGCATCTTGCAATCCTTTAAGAGCATTACCGCTATTAGATTCATTTATTTTAGCTCTTAACTTATCGAGGGTGCCCATAGACTGAGCACAGTTACGTTCAAACTGTTCATTATCGAATCTCATTTGAACAATATTTGTATCAATTGTTGTACCCAATTATAGATTCACCCCCTTTGCTAAGTCTCTTTGTATCTCGTCGAAAATAGGTTGAATAGCAGGATTTATGAAGTCATATCCTTCAACCCATCCTCCTGATTTTGTAGCATGTCCATACTGAATACCTATAATTACATGGAATCCATGCTCTATATCAGTGTTATGCCACTCTAGAGTAGTTAACCCACTAGACCTATTAATTACATATGTCCAGCATTCAGACGCTAATCCTGTATCTTTAGGAGTTGCTGCTCTAAGAGCTTCGACGCCTTTTCTTCCGTAAGCGTCTAGATTACCAAACTTAATTTTTTCAAGCCATTTCTGAATGAATTGTTCACTCTTCTTGAAATCGCCTTTTACTGTTAATGTAATAGGTCCATTAGCCATGAGAATTACCCCGTAGTGTGGAATAATGCTTTATTACGTTCGTTAATCTTCTTATAATCACGAATAAGTTCAGCTTCTGATTTCTTCTTAGGTTCTTTGTTTTGCTCATTAAGAACCTTAATAAGCGTTAGAAGTCTATTAATGTGCCATTTCTCGCATTCTATTGGTATGCTATATCCAACCATAAAGCTATATATAACTTCTGATGTAAGGAAGTTATCTTCTTTTTTAGGTTTGTCATCTTCTCTTACTGTAGTAGCAGTCATGGGATTATCGATATAGTCCATAATTTCTAAAAGGTTCTCGTCAGTAAGATTGCATAGTACTTCCATTGATGAATTGCCTTTTATACACATACATTGAATGTAACTATAAACCTGCTCTATGGTTTTCTTTTCTTTCAAGAAATAAGAAACATGCCATTTTGCTTCCCATTTTGAAATAGAAATGAGTGAATGCTCTAACACAATTGTTTCAGGATTCGTGTAGAAGAATTCTTGAGTTTTGTTATCAAACAATTCTCGTTCTGGTATGTTTATAGTAAGAGGCATTAGATCACCTCACTATTTTCTACTTATTAATAGGTGTTACTTTTTCAGACTGCTTATGGTCCTGTGGAAGCTGCTCTTCTTTTGGAATTACAGCATTGACAAATTCAGCAGCTGCCTTGTCATCTGTACCTAAAAGCATATAAAGGTCTGAATAAGCCTGTGTAGACTTAAAGTCTTCAAGAATTTCTGCATTCTTAACAAACTTTCTACCGTCGTCACACTTAACACCATAAGAAAGATCAATAAGCTCCTGGAAGATTTTAATAATCTCAGGAGTATCTTTTGCATTAAGAACTCGCTGTACGTAATTTGTATAACCGCCCTTAACTCTTAACTCCATGTTTGCACACTCAGCTGGAGTAAGGTTGAAGTAAAAATCCTCTGTTCTCTCGTTACCATCAAAATCCTGGTAAGTCATAGTTTTCTTATACATAATTAGTCTCCTTTAATTCATTTTTCAAAACT
>JAEIGA010005162.1_pt1 | contig 20040 bp, 29 predicted proteins | sample 9270691 | NCBI WGS metagenome assembly JAEIGA01 (sample SAMN17057246, study PRJNA624740) | gut metagenome | biome: biome; isolation source: fecal sample | host: Bos grunniens | place: China: Xizang | collected 2019 | reverse complement strand
TCCATAATATTCACCTACAGGTTCATCAATTATTACTAGTGCTAAATATTGTGGATTTGTTGATGGAAAATATCCCACAAAGGAAGATACGTATTTTCCACTAGCAATAACGCCATTTTCATACTTTTGCGCCGTTCCTGTATTTCCCCTTACTTGTGTAAACTTGGCAATAAAAACATTGAAAATCCCTTATAAATAAAGGAGTTTAACCTGTTTCCATGTACTCAAATTATTAGTAAGAGGTTTTTCCCCTTACTTGCGTAAACTTTTTATAATCGTAAAAAAAAACCTATAAACATTATATATATAATATATAATAGCAAATAGGTTTACGTATAAAATATTAAGTTGTGTCATCTTCTGTCAAATCTTGTATTATCCAAGCGCCAGACAAATGTTTTTAGGAATTGAATCAAAACGAACTATTGGTTTCGGCGCATTCCTTTTCAACTCGTCAATATATAATTCAACTTCAGCATTACGGATTGAAGCATAGATATCTTTATAGAGAAGAACATCACGCGCAAGCATAGCCGGAGTTAATGTAACAACCATATCAACCTGATTTTCATTACACATCTCCAACACGTGATTTAAGCCGGGACGATTTTCTTTGCGACCGCTAATGCCATAATCAAACGCATTATCAATAACTTCCCAATCATCCCTATGCATTTCCAACAATTCTCTAAGTTGTTCATTTTTACGAAAAATTGTTACCTGGTCCTTGCTACCTACTCTCAAATAAGTTATGACTCTAATTTTATTCTTCAACATAATTTCACCTCTTAAAATTCTTCTATTTTATAGACTATTGTTAAATCAAGTTCTTCTTTGCTTACAATTTTATTTATGTACACTTTTGAAATAACGCTTTGTATCAAACTGAGTTTATCTCTTGGAGAAGATTTCAATTGATTTAAGAACTTTTTAAACCTTAAATCAAAAAGATGTAATCTACTCTCAACTTCGTTTTCTTCTGCAATACAAGCCTCTATTTCAGATATTTTTGCCTTAAAGATATTTCCCTTTTTTTTGAAAACTTCTTCAATTATTTTGCCTGAAAAATAATCCTCTAATAGTTTCGAATAATCTAAATTAGCTTTATCTAAATCACGCCTTAATTTTACAAAATCAATTTCTTTTTCTGGAAATAGTTTCTTTTTATACAATTCATAAAATTTTTCTTTATTATTCAAGCAAGCTTCTATAACTTCTATAGCATCATAATAAAGAACCTCTTCAAGCATCCTTGCTCTTATAGAATATGTATGAATATTATTTTCCCTCAAAAAATATACCGCAGAATACTCAACGCTACTCCCTTTATGGTACAATAAATTCCTATTAGTTTTTCTATCAAATAATAAACGACCAATATGCTCTACTTTATTCTTGTTTTTCGAACGCTTATCAATTATCGTCTGAACTCGCCAAAACAAGTCTTCATCTATAATCGCTATGTGTGTATTCTTCAACAAGATACGTTCTTCTTTTTTATGCCTTGTCCAATTAAGAGAATGCCCACAATATTCATAATCGCGCACTATTTCCCAAATCTTTTCTCCATTCCATATTCTTGACGGTTGTTTATGTAGTGGCTTTAGCCCCAAAACATATACAGCATAAAATGACCGCGTTGGAACGTTTTCATCGTTAAATATTTCTGCGACCTTGGTTGTTGAATACCCAAACTCATCAATAAGCTGAAACGCTCTTCGGACTATCGCAGCAGAAAACTCATCTACGATTTCTTTTCCCTCTTCATCAAAATTATAACCGAACTTCGGATAATAATTTAAATGTTTAGTGTTTGCATAATGAATACGCGCATCCCTACATTTCCTTTTGAAATCTTTTAAATTGTATTCGTTCATAAAGTATTTAATAACGGCCGATAATTCATTATCATTTTGAGTGTCGTTACTATCATACTTATCATCAACTGATATAAGGCGAATATTATGGCTTGGCAACACATTATCTACGAAATCACCGACTGCATACATAACACGCCCTAAACGAGAAAAATCTTTTACCAATAAAACCATAAAAGAACCATTTCTAACTTCTTTTAAAAATTCATTAAATGCCGGTCTATCCATAGTTCCACCAGAATATACATCATCATACAATACTTTAACTATCTTAAAACCATGTTCATTGGCATATTTTGTTAATAATTTTATCTGATTTTCAATACTTCTTGATTCAATTTTACCGTCAAGTTTATCCTCATCTTCTCTAGATAATCTTGCATAAATAATAGCTTCATTATTCATAAGTTAAAAATCCTTTAATAATATTATCACAACTATAATATTGTATTCTCAAATCAAAAATCCTTTGATGTTTCGAACCATTTGCCATACGTGCTCTTACACCAATTCTTCGTATTAATTTTTGAATTACATTTGATTGAATAACCGTTGTTTCATCAAAAGTTTTAAGGAAATCTACCAACTCATGTGCTCTTAATTGATTGGTAGGATTTTGAAGTTCCGCATTATGCTTTCTTGTTAAAATCTTAATTTCATTTTCAAGCGCATCTTTTTCTCTTTTATATTTTGACATCATCGTTGTAAATGTAGAATTCGGCAAATTACCTTGAATGTTTTGCTCAAAAAGTTTTTCAATATACTTGTCAACTTCTTGGCATTTATTTTTTAGCCTAACAATTTCAGTTTCAATATCCGTCTTAATATCTCTACCCGTACAATCAAATTTAGATGCATACTCTAAAAATTCTTTTTCTTTTGATAATATGTAATCCTTTAATTCCAACAAATCTCTAGCAACAATAGTTTCCAATACTCTTCTAGTTATTGAGTTTGGATTGTCGCAATCACTCTTGTTGCAATAATATCGGTAATCTAAAACACCATTATTAGGTCTTCGTTCTAACCTCATCTTTTTGCCACAATCTTCACAGTAAACAATTCCTCTAAAGGGATTATCTTCTAATTGGACTGATGCTCCTCTTGCCTCTTTAATCATTTTTTGAGCCATATCCCAGGTACTCCTATCAATTAATGGCTCATATCTGTTTTCAAAAACGTAACAATTTTTATTTTGATAACGTTTTTTTAATTTAAAGCTTAAAGAACTAGTTTGTGCCGTTTTGTACACTCCAAGATATTCTTCTCTAGTAATGATGTCTCGAACCATACCAGCTGTCCAAGTATAAAGTTTTGATTCAGGCATTAATAAAACTTTAACTTTATTATAATTAAACTTAACCGCATTATAATAACGGGGTGTTTTAATCTTTTCTCTTGTTAAATATTTTGCGACTAAACCAGAACTTCCAAGTTCTATGACTTTCTTATAAATTAGTTGAACAATAGGACCAGTTTCAGGATCCGGAATCCTTTCATACGCTTCATTATAGTTATAACCGAAAATTGGGAAAACAGTGTTTCTTGGTTCACCATTTTGTGCTTTCATATTTAATATTGAACGAATTTTTCTAGACGTATCTTTTGCATACATTTCATTAAAATAATTTTTTAATGGCGCAAAGTCCGAAGCACGTTCATCAATACTATCATAACCGTCATTTACTGCAATGAGTCTAATGTCATGCTTGGGAAATAATTCTTCCATAATTTTCCCAAGGTCAATATAGTTTCTTCCTAATCGAGAAAGGTCTTTGACAACAACTAAATTAATTTTTCCTATCTCAATATCAGAAATGAGTCTTTTGAAGTCTGGCCTATCAAAATCTGTACCAGAATAACCATCATCAACATACTCATCTACTACACGCCAACCGCGGTCTTTTATATATTTATCTAACATTTCGCGTTGTGTCTGTATTGATTGACTTTCCGCCTTTCCGTCTTCTTTAGACAATCTTAAATACTTTGCTACGTAATATTGCTTTGCCAAACTTCTCACCTCCTTCTGATTTATTTATTTTATATTTTTAAAATTAATTTTGATTATCTTTTGTATTCCCCATCATATCTAAAAGCATAGATACTGCTTGCTCTGAAACTGTAGGTCCTTCAGCAGCAAATTCTCTCTTGACTTTAATAACTTGCTTACCGTATTGGTAAATTTTTTGTACAGTGGCTTCACCGCTATTTAACTTTATTAGTTTTTCGTCTTTCATATATGCTATCGCAATTTAGAAGAACGCTAACCATGATAGTACACAAAACTATTTATCTATGCACTATTATAGTGCATATTTTTTAATTTGTCAAACTATTTTAGTGCATATTTTGAAAATAAATCACTAAATTAGTGCATAAGCAATTGACAAATTAGAATTAAAACGCTATAATTCTGTATATGAAATAAATTTCGAGGTGAAAAATGACCGACAATAAATATCCTGATGTAAAGGAAAACATATTAAATAATCTTATTAATTGGTTTAATTCACAGTCTATATACAATCAAGTTTCTCTTGCATCAGCACTTGGCGTATCTAGACAATCCGTTACTCGTTGGCTCACCCGCGTTTGTATACCAGACACAACCTTATGGTTTAAGCTTTGTGAAATCATGAATATTTCTATTGTTGAATTCCTAGGCTTGGACCAAAAAGCAATGTTGTCTCAAACGGAAACAAAACTAATTAATAATTACAAAAACGATTTATCCTTTAAGTCATTTATTGACCGATATTTTTCAGACGATAATTTCAAACGTACTATCGACTCTTTAGCAACACTTACTAAATAACTATTTACCTCCTTATGTTTATCTATTAGTTGTTAATAACACAACCCCTTGTATTAATATATAATCTGACTCCAAAATATAGAATAAAAGCAGTTCAAAATCGAACTGCTTTTTCGTTTTAATATTAAGTTGTATATCAAATCTTAAATTTATGTATATTACTAAAAATTGCACCCATCAATTCCTGATGTAAATCCTCATCAAATTTACCATAAATATACGAATATTTTCGAATTAATGGTTCATATAACACCAAAATTTCCCCTATAGCAATTACGTTCCCCTCTACAGCACTTTTAAGTAAAAATTCAAAGTTTTTATCTTTCATTTTTTTAGTTCCTTTTCAATATTCTCCTTTAGCTTCTTCAGCGCATAATATTTTAAATTGCTTGCATATGAAGATGGAATATTTAATTCTTTGCTAATTTCTATAATTGTCATTTCGTGAATATACAATAATCGCAATACCTTTTTTCTCATACAAGATAATTCCTTGTATGCATTATAAATCTTTTCATCACCAAAGAAAAAATCTTCGATATTTTCATTATTTATCTCATAAGAAAGAATTTCAGAATCCATTTCATCAAGCGAAACTGTTTGTATTCTTTTCATTTCTTTACGGAGATAATAATGTTTAGCATTTCTCACTACATGCTCCACCCATGCAGTAAACCTATTCCTTAAATTCTCATCATCTTTGCGATTAGTCATTTGTCCTCCTAAGGACATACCGCAAAGACAGGATATCTACAACATGCCAATGCGGCATGCCATGATTTTTTAATATTTAATTTTGCTTGCCGAACGGTTACAATCACAGCAATTTCTACATCGTATTCACCCCCTTTTTCTAAAATTTGTATTAAAAAACGGCCATAACACTCCTTAGAGTGATATGACCGTAATTTATAGTGCAATAAACAAGTCGATTTTTCAATATCGACCTTAAGCCTAAGATTTAGTTGTCCAGTTTTTAATTTGATATTACATTCAACACGTCCCTTTCATAATATATCTTATTCGAGTAGGCTGAATTTCTCAATAGTATCAAGATACCTATTCAAATCCTCACAAATTAAAATTCTTCTTGCAACAGAATATTTTTCTAAACGTTCTGATATATCTTTCAAGTATATGTATTCCGGATGTTTATATTCCTTGTTCACAAGCTTATCTATCGTGATTCGCAATGTATTTGCGATTCTTAACACCATATCTAAACTTGGTATTGAAATTCCCAATTCTATCCTTGCAATGTGACTTGCGCTACAATCGCAAAATTCGGCAAGATCTTCTTGCGTTAAATCTGCAATTTGGCGTTGTTTTCTTATAGTTTTACCTAAAGCCACGTAATCCATTAAAGTAATCTCCTTTGTATTTATATTTTACTATTTTCGACAAAAAATTTGAATAGCGTATAAGTCAAGTTCATAGCCTATAAGTAAGAATTACAAATATTTTTATAATTTTTTTTGACTTATAGAGCATTTTTTCTTCTTATAAGCAATTTATTATTTTCTTTAATACAACTTTTTTTCCTATAAACAATTAAAAATTCTTTACGATAACAAAAATTTTATCTATACGCCATAAATCTTCCTATTGATTTGATTTTTGGAATGAAAAAAGAGCAAGTATCATCATGACACCTGCCCTTACTTTCTTATCATTTTTTGCTTATTACGCCAAATTTGTCGTCTACATAAAAGCAATTGGTAATACCGTTAAATATCGCTGTGCATTTTTGCCCTTTATATTCAACGACATAATTATTACCCTCTTTCTTTTCAACGACCGTTACTTCATCCATTTCACCATGAAGTGAATGTATTCTTGCCTTAATCTTAACTGACTGCATTGGGATACCTCCCTGTTTCAATCATTTCAATCATATTAAAATAACTCTCACTTAAAGGCGTCATGCTCTCCTGCAAATAATTGATAAGCAACATTAACTGTTCTTCTGTTATACTACCATCATCGTATTCCGTCCATTCATCAAGTTTAGATACAATAAAGTAATAACTTTTTGTTTCTTCTAAATCGTTGGAAAAATCTACGTTATCAAGTTCGTATTTCAGGTCAATAATGATACTATCTTTTATTGGAATTCTATTACCGTTCTGATCTATTTTCATAAAACCTATCTAAAACCTCCGAATAGTTTTCCAAATCACACAAACAATCCCAATAATTAGCTATATAATTCATAAAGTCTATTATCGGTGTTTCATGACAATCATAGTGACAACACGATTTTACTAAATCGATATATTTATTTATAACCGATTTACCGTATTTAACATCAAGCTTATGGCTAACAGCATAATCAAATATAAGCGCAGAAAATCCATCGTTGTACTCGTATATATTATCACCATAAATAACTTGTATCTTTAATTTTTCATCCATAGCATACCTCTTTGAATTTTTGGAAGGATTTCTAAAATGAAACCCTTCCTTTTTACATTCTTTTTCTATTCATCTGGTACTCCCAAATAAAATCATCTAAGCCCTTATATTCCGTGGGCCAAACATAAGTTTTATACCAAATTCCCATTTCGCTTAAAAGTTTACCAAGATTTTCAAAACCACTTTGCACGTGAGGATTATTAAGCATATCCATATCGAAAGCAGTATAAACTTTTTTAAGCCCCTGTGCTTTTAATTGCTCAAGTGCATTTGAAAGTTGCGTTAAAGATTGAACGCCGGGAACAGCAAGAACAGTAGTACCAGAAAGAGCGTGAATAACGTCAGCTTTCATCGGACCTTCAGTTATAATTATACTATTTTTAACCTTACCAGCCAAATGAGTCCAACCTTCAGCTTTACAACCATCTTTCAAATCAACGCTTGAAACCCATCTAAACTTACGTTTCTCTGAGTTATCTCGTCGGATTTGCAAACCTTGAATTCTGCCTTTCAAATCCCTAACAGGAATTAGTATTCCTCTTTTATCTTTTACAAACGTCCATACATCGTCATCCGTTCGATAAAAGCCAGGAACACCTGACAAATAATATCCTTCAGCCCTTAACTGTTTTGCAATTGTTTGAAGACCTGCAACTGGAGTGGTTTTATAACCGTTTTCTCTAATCTCCTCATCTGTAAGTCCTCTATTTTTTAGATTATTTAAGTGATCGTTTGAAAGCGTTAACTTCGAAAGCAAAGCACTATATGTGGCATGACGAGTTTCAATATCGGTAATTGGATATTCTTTGATTACGGCTTGTGGAACAACCTTAACTTTTTGTCTATTCGTTATAATAGATGGTTTTAATCGTTCCACTAATGCCGAATATACTTTATCTCTCGGCACACCTGTATACAACGAATACAAATCGAATATACCGCCTGAAACCCCACATCTCGGACATCTAAAAACATCTTTTGCAAGATTAATATTTAAATGCCTTTTTCGTGGATTCTCATCACAGCACGGACACTGCACATAGTACGAAGTTTGTCCGTAAGGCGGATTCGGTAGTCCCAATAAAGGGATTAAATCCGTCATATAAAATGTTTCCATATAGTTCCTCCTTTATTAAGGGACGGTTTATTATCCGCCCCTTAACGAATTCTTTCGCATTACGCACATTCGCGCACTGCATAATCGCAAATAAATTGCGCTGCTTCTTTAATTTCCATATCTCCAGTAAATTTTTCAGCGAGCCACTTTATAGCTTTAGGATCACAACCTAATACTTGTCCCAGCGTATAATTCTTTTCTTTATACTTTGCAATCGGGCAAGCCATTTCAAGAGCTTTCTTATATTTTTCTTCATAAGTCAACTCTTTTTCTTTAAGCGTTTCAAGCTCTTTTTCCTCAACTTGATATTCGTCACTTTCAACAATCTCTTCTTTTTTAGAAGTATCGGTTACCACGACCGATTGATTGCCGCCAAACGAAAAAGCTGTTTGTATTGCCAAAGACACAGCTTCACATTGTGTTTCAGATATCAAAGTTTCAAAAGTGTTAGAATCGTTCATTGCTTTAGCAATTGTAATTTCCGATAAATAACATCTTTCTTCTTCGTTGTACTTAGGATAAATCCTTGCACGTGCCATAACACAACCGTTACTTTGTGAAACATTAACCGAAATTTTACCTTCTGGATACTTTTCTCTGAAAAGCTTTACGCTTTCCTGCATTTTATTCGAGCAATTTTCTTTACTCATTTTCTTTACCTCCTATTAAATATTTACATAAGTATTTCTATATTGAATCCAAACGCTCAATATTGCGTTAATAAGTTTTGAAACTTTGTTTTTGTACTCTACGGGTTCCATCGGGTCAAATCCCTTAAATCTTTCTAACCCGTCAACAACAACCTTTTCAAGACTTGATGCCGATGTTTCTCTCATTTGTTTAAGGTCTTCACTAGGTTGAGGTCCAAATTTCCTTTCTCCAATCAATGAACGTAAACTTGCAGAAATCAACTGAAAATGATAAGAGAGTGCTTTCTTATCAAGCGTAACCGGCGCCGTTCTACAAAGTGCTTGAATTGTTTCAAATACAAATATTCTATAATTTACTTCTTGTAAAACCGGAAGCATATCCAATTTTAATTCTTTCGCTTCAATCTTCTTTTGAAGCTCCAACTGCTTGTTTTTATAAATGTCTATTAGTTGCATAATAAAACTCCTATTTATTAATATAATTTTTTAGTCTTGTGGCTAAATTTGTGCCACGTTTTTCTGTGTCAGTTCGATTAATTGCAATACACAACGCCTTGCGTTCACCTACAAGAATCACTCTATCTTTACTTCTAGTAATAGCCGTATAAATCAAAGGTCTTGTAAGCATAATTGAGTGCGCACATTGAAGATTAATAATCACAGAACGATATTCCGAAACTTGAGATTTATGGATTGTTGAAGCGTAACCTAAACTTAACTTTTCTAGGTCTGATTCTCCATATTCCACTATTCGTCCTTCACCAAAATCAATATAAATACTGACTGCATTATCGTGTCTATCTATATCAACGATATATCCGACTGCGCCGTTATTAATATCTTCATCATTCTTTATTTGCATTACTTTATCTCCAAGACGAAACAATCTTTTGTCATCACCGACTTCAGCTTTACCTCTTGCCGGTGGATTAACAATATCACGAATACGTTCGTTTAATGCATTAACGCCTGTTTCTGTTTTCTGCCGATATGGACTCAGTATTGCCACGTTATCTACCCCATACTTTGCAATTTCCTGTTTGTAAAGTTCAACGATTGTTTCTTGAGACCAAGCCAAATTCATAGAACTTATAAACTGAAAATCATCACCGTAGTCAAGGTTAAGGTTTCCATGTCGAATAATCTTTGCATTCTCAGCTATCCTACTGCCAAACGATTGTCTAAACACCTTATCCAATCTTACGAAAGGAATTTGCTCACTTTCAAGTAGCTCACTCAGCACTGCCCCAGGTCCAACAGATGGCAACTGGTCAGCATCTCCGATAAGAACTATTTGCGCTGTATCTTTTAGTGCGTCAAATACTCTACCAGCGAGATAAATGTCAAGCATTGACACTTCATCAATTAAAATCAAATCTGCATCAATCTTTTGTGATTCACTAAATGAACCATCATCATTCGCTCTGATATTTAAGACTTTATGTACCGTATAAGCAGGTTCTCCTGTAGATTGCGCCATTCTTCTCGCTGCTTTTCCAGTAGGCGCACAACAACAAATATTTTTGCGTGGGTTGTACGACTTATAAATTTCAAGAATTGCACGTTGAATCATGGTTTTACCAGTACCAGGTCCACCTGTAATAATAGATACACCGTTTGATAATGCCGTTATCACCGCTTGTCGTTGTTCGTCGGCCATAGTAATATTTCTTCGCTTTTCAAAAGCATCAAGTTTTGACTCAATGTTATACAACGTAGGACAACGCCCTTTTTCAAGTTGTTTATAAACCATATACGCCAAATGCTTTTCAGCACGCGCCGTTTGCGTTCTATAAACAAACCCCATATAGCATTCAAGTTTATTTTCCGTTACCATTTTCAACGCTCGATTTGCAACCATATCTTCGGTTAATGCTTGCGTATCTAATAATTTTATAACAGATTTCATAAACTCGTGCTTTTCTAAACATAAATGACCTCGACTTTCCGCCTCAATTAAGGCATATTGTATTCCGGCGTCAACTCTGTCGGGTGCAAGGTCTTCAAAACCCATACTTTTAGCAATTCTGTCAGCAGTATTAAAACCTATACCACTAAGTTCACATAAAGTATAAGGATGCTCCTTTACAATCTCCATTGTTTTATTGCCGTACTTTTGATAAAACTTTACTGCACGATTAGCCGATATACCGTGAGGTGCTAAAAACGCAACAACGTCACGAGCACCTCGATTTGTTAGGTATGAATCGACAATCTTTTTTAATTTTACTTCGCTTATGCCTGGAACTAAAAGAAGTTGTTCGGGGTCTTGGTCAAGAATATCTAACGTCTTATCTCCAAATGCTTTATAAATTTTTTCAGCAATTTTGGGACCGACACCACTTATCTGACCTGACGACAGATATGCAATTATTCCATCTTTATTAGGAATTATCACTTCATCGTATGTTTCAACCTCGAACTGAACCCCGTGTTTAGAGTTCTTATTCCATTTTCCACGCATATCGTAACGAAGACTGCCTGATATAGGTAAGCAATATCCAACAGCTTTAATTTGTGTTACCAAATTACCGTCCAAGTCAAATATTTTCTCACAAGGACGATATGCCGCTATCATAAAGCTACTCATATCAATGTTTTGGGCATTGTTAGGATATATTAATCTTTCAAATTGACATACCATAATCAAGCCCTTCCTACGTTTAATTGAACTTCTTTCTCTAACACGTTAACATTACCTTCTTTATAAAAGAATTTTTGCTTCGTATCAAGAACAACCGTTCCTTTGTCTCCTAGCAGGTTTGTAACCTCTTCATATATTTGTTCGTTAAACGTTCGAATCCTTATGTTATGCTTTGCCGCATAACTGATTTCATTGCGCATACCGTTGCTTATACGGTCCCCACAAACATAGAGTTCATCGCATTTATCGAGAACGTTTAATCCGAATTGAAGCGCCGTTGCACGTTCTGAAGGGATATTATCATTTAGGATAATTGGAAGATATGCGTGTGGCGCATGTGCCGCTACGTCCAAATTGCTTTGAGCGTAAAACATATACCTTCTTGCCTTTTCCATATTATTAAATATTCCTTCCGTCGTATCCGCTTTTAACGGTGAACAAATATAAATGTTTTTCTTATGAGCATTACGTTCCAAACACTGCTTTATCAAAAGAGTTTCCCACTCTTTTATAAAAATATTTTGTTCCATAATGTTTCTCCTACAATTAAATTGCATGTACGGATACTTTAAGCTTACGGCTTTCCGTTGTTTTTATAACGTCGGTGTAAACCGTAGGATATCTTTCCTTTAACGCTTTAGAATCCGGACGTTTTGATGTTTTAGTAACGAAGTCTATAAGAATCTTATCGGTAGTTGTTTCCAATATACCGTGTTCGTGTTCTTTCATAGCCTCCGCAATTCGCACCGCGTGCTTTTCAACCTCCTCTTCCATTTTTTTAATCTCACCATTATAATCTGAGATTTTTCCTTGTAAATCTGCGATTCTACGCAATGGTCTTTCATACTTACCCGAAAACTCAATCGATGGCAACGCTGAATTACCCTTGTAAATTTTTGCAAGAGATTCTAACGCAAGCTTTGCATTTACGTCGTCCATTGTCGGTGGTTTATCGTGAACCAAACTCCAAATAAACCTATCAAGTTTATCGAATATCATATCCTCTTTTGCCCTATCACGTTCTAACTCTGGCATAGCCATATCGTTATCTGGATTATTACCCCACATCGCTGAAAAAGCTCCGTGTTGCAAGTCCTTAACTGCAAGGTAGAAACGTAATTGAAGCTCATAATAAATCGGATATGCGCCATCAGCCCAATCTCCTGCTTTATGATAAGTACAACTCTTGCATTCAAGCACGCCTTCTTCACCGTCTGACTTACGAATATATTTTCTATCAATATCTGCAAGTGCATAAGGAAAATCAGCATGTTGATACATGTTCGTATCTTCCATAACAAGATTGCCTGTCTTCTTACCATAAAAATGTGCTGCTATCGGTTCTAAAAAATGCCCCATCTCAAGCTGGTCTGGATTATCTTTTATCGGTGGTTTCATCCTACCTTTTTTAATCATCCAAAGCTCAAGAGGCGTTGTCCAAGGCGACAATCCAAATACTGCTGCGACGTCACTTCCGCCGATGGTGTAAGGAATATCTCCGTTCGGACCATGCATACGACATTCAAGCCAGCGTTCTCTGGTCATACCAGCTGTATCACAAAGTATTTTAGGTTTTGCCATATTAGTATTCCACCTCACCTTTGCGGTCGTAGTCATACCAATCCAGCGACAATGCTCTCGTAAGATTTTCTTCTACCGAAAGAAGCTTACTTTCTGGAGTATTCTGAGTCTTTAACGTAAACAAAATCTCCTGCATTGCCATATAAACTTCGTGAGCACTTGCGCCTTTTCCACCATATGCCATCTTATACATTTCAATCGCTTCAATAGCTGCTTTTTTGGGCATCGCAAGTTTCTTACAAATCCTCGTCATTGCATTTACAGGATAATCCAACCAAACGTCAAGCAATTTTTCAAGTTTTTTAACGTTATCACTAAACTTAGCAAATAACAAGTCAACCGACTTTTCAAAATCTTGAACTTTTACTTTATGTCTGTGGTCAACCGCAAGACACCCACCAATAGCAACTGGATATTGTCCACCAACAAACATAGCAGATATCTTTGCTGAAGCAACGCCTGTATCCGAAGTCATAAACCTAATACCGGGCATTAATTTAGACGCCAACGTTTTTTGTCCGTTCGCCTCTAAAGTTTTAACGTATGTTCCCATCAAATCATCCTTTTGGTCTGGCATTGTCCAAAGTCCGCTTGTAACAGAATGGTCGCTATATCCAGACACGAATTGATTTCCTGGAAACCTATCGTCAAGTTTACCTTTCAACGCTTTTAACAACTCGTCGATTGGTAGTACGGAATAATCTGTTTCATCCCCTGAATGTACCGCTGATACTTTCTCGTCTCGAATAAGCAAAAGCGCATCAGAATTTGATAAGTGCAAGCACGCATTAAGGGTTTGAGCAAGAATATCCCTACTTAATTTCGGCAAAGCCGAACCTCCAATTTTCGCTCTATCAAGCAAGGTTTTATACGCTGTATCTCTAATAGGATACAACTCCCCATCTACTCGAAGTGCGAGTCCTAAATTCTCTGCCGTATCTTTTACGGCATCTTGACTTGTTCCTACTGCAAATGCTTGAATATCATTATACAGCGGCGAATCTTTGCTCAATGATAATATTTCCAAATCTTTCACTTGGGAATGCTTCCATTGGCTTCGTTTCGCCAGCTCTTCATGACAATCAAGAATCGTTAGATAAGAACTGAATGTTGTGTAGTAACTGTCCTGACAATTTTGCATTTTTAATGCCTCCTTAAAATTATTTGACGGATATCGCCGCCTCGATATAACAAAAGACAGTAACCCCACAACTGATTACTGTCTTAATGTTCCAAAATATTAAATTGTTTTGGCGTAAATGAAAAAAGTGCCAATTACCCCATGGTAAATGACACTATGTAACTCTGATAACTATTTCTTCCCTCAAGGAAAATCTGATACTCTATGTATTTATTATATCAAAATTATCTCATTCAGTCAATATCTTTTAAGGAGTTAAAGATAAAAAGTTTTTAATTATAACATGATTATCTTTATTTATTCTGCCATTTTTTGACAGTCATCTTCTTTTTCATCATGTCTATTGATTTGAAATAAACACATTGTAAATACACCAACTGTTCCACCGACCATTAATCCAATCATAAAATATAAAAATCCCATTATAACCTCCTAATTTTTTCAAAAGAAAAAGGTGAGAATTTCTTCCCACCTTCTTCAAATCAAATTATTAGTTAAACAAATTCATCAATCGAACTTTGCAACCTATTTATGACGTCGCATTCAAATATACTTTCGGGCGTATCGTCATGTCCGTTTTCTTGTAGTTTTCCTGCAAGTTCTTCTAATAAATCCTCTAACCTTTTCACGTCTTTTTTTGATAGTTTCATACATCAACCTGCCTTTCTTTTTATAAGTCTCCACATTCCCCTTTCGGTACGCTCGAAATGTTTAGGATTGATCTGCAAGGTTTGCCTTATCTTTTCTTTCCACCATTGATTTGTTTTAGTTTTCTTATAAGGCTCAACTTCTTTATAAATAAACTCTAAAGAAACCGCCTCATTATGAGATTCTAAAACAGCAGCAACAATATCTTTCCAAGTAGCACCTTGCATATCACGAATGTCCACCGTTTTGCGCTTTACCTCCAATATTGGAATAAGCATCGGCTCATCTTTTCTAACAATCATAACGTACTCATGCAAAATCGGAATAAACTTACCCGTATATTGAGTATTATCCGAAAAGCAATTATGCTGTGCTTTAATAATAATGTTTTCAAGAGTTCCAGGCTTTATAATTTCAGAAAGCATACTGTAAAGTTTACCTTTCTTTTTTATATCACCCATTAAAACAGCCATTCTTCCACCTTTTTCAAGCGCAGTATATTGCTTAAGCATTGCATAATTCATCATTTCCACGAACTTTTCCCATTCAGGAACGCGGGATAAATCAAGTATTCTTGGGTCGTAACCATACTTGTTCTGCACGTCAATTGCTTTATACATAACGTCGGAATATTTAATAATATCCCAATACGGTGGATGCCAAAAAATAAATTCAGGTCGTTCTTTAATATCACAGTTCATAATATCAAATCCACTATGTAAATCATATATATGACTGCGAATACCCATCTTTTCAGCCGCTGCTTTTGTAGTCCCACTTCCACACATATAATCGCAGATTTCAGCGGGCTTAAAAAAGCCCACCAAATCCTCAATCAATTTCGGAGAACAGTTTCCTCTATACTGATTATTACCACCTTCGCCACGTTCTGGATACGATACAATGGATGTTAAAATTCTCTTTTCCATATCGTTAACACGTCCCTTCCACACTGTGGCATTCTATTTCATATTCCGAATCGGAAATAATTTTTATATACTTCCTATAAAGACTTGAAAGTCGTTCAGGTGTCATAAAACAATCAACCGGTGTCATATTCCAAGGATATTTTGACTCATATAAAAGATATGTCCTGTTGTTTAAGTCTTCACAAGCTGTTAAATCAACCCCTTCCAACTCAAAAATTACTTTTTTCAATAATGTTGGTAAACCAAGATTTTCTTCATCAAATTCATAATAATTTTCAAGTTTTGGTTTGTTGATATTTTCTTCCTTAAACCATTTTCGAATTTTAGACTCAAGAACAGGCGCCATTCCAATTAACTGTTCTAATCGTTCAAGCTCAACCTCTCCTATTTGAGAAAGTTCTACGCCAAAACTATAGATATGATATGTTTCTGTCATGGCTATACCTCGTCAAATAATTTTGGAATTTTACCATAAATCGCTTTAACTGTTTTTGTTTCTTCGTCCCAAGTGGTCAAATAGCATTCATCTTTTTTAAGAGATGTATTGGTTTCAACCTCTTCTAAAAACTGCTTTATAAATTCTTCGGTAACAGGTTCCGAAAAATGACACGATTCTCCGCATTTTTCACCCATAAGATGAGCAACACCTTGTCCATCCCATTCTTTTAGAACATATTCCGGTTGTTTTTTGTCATTCAAAACAACTTGACCATTCTCATCTCTCTTCATTAAATACGTGAATCCCTTTCCACATCTTTCACAGGAAGAATATTCTTCCTGATTCCTGTAATTATAATCGTTATACATTACACCCCCGCATTGAGGGCACTTTTTGTAATCAATCACTGAACCCATATTCAGTCCTCCTTTACTTGTAATATTTCTTTTTTACATTCGTCAAGGTCGTCTAAAACTTGTTCAATAGCCGTTAGAATATTGTCATCAAGAAGATTATCAACATACATATATAAATCTATTATATGTTTTACACCATTTACCTCAATGAGACCATCATATTCTATCCAATTATTGTTTGAAAGGACTAATCGACCTGACTTTATAGCATTTTCTAATTGTCTATCGGTATTAATATAAGACCTCATATTATCTTCAAATGCGCCAATATTAGATTTATCTTTACTACGAGCGATTTCCTCACCATCCTTATCAAAAAGGGTTGCAATTACATCGCCATTTGCGAAGATATCAATCATAAGCCCATCAGGGAATTTAATATATGCTATATTTCCACCATGCCATAAACAATTAAGTTTATTTGCGGAATAACTTTCAGGGTTAAAAATTAATTCCACGCCTTTATCTTTTGCTTTTTTGAATAACGCTTCACATTTCTTTTTGTATATACTTTCTCTCATGTTACACCTATGCTAAACTCATTGAAATTCTATCAGACGTTTCATCGTAAGTAATATGCTCGTTGGTTAATAAGTCAACCATATCACTGTACTGCATAAACCTATCCACTCCTGACTCATAGCCACAAGTACCGATTAGAGTTTTGTTATGCGTAAAAACAGCGTAAATGATTCTTTGCCCACAACAATGCATTTTGTCCTTTTGGGTTATATCTTCAATATAACCTCTTTTACTACAAAACGAACGTCTGATATTTACAACGTCGCTATAAAGGTATTTAGGAATATTCATAAAATCACCTCGTTTAAATACAATCGTATATATAGGTTTCGCCGACTTTATAAACCAAAGCATCTTGTAAAATACGCTTCTCTGTAATTTCCGAACCATCTGAAAGTAATATGTATTTATCGTTATCTAAATCATAATCGTAATTATCTAATCCATACATATCTTCCAGTAAATCCGTCCAATTCTCGCTTGCTGTATAAGACTCAATAGAGATAAATTGTAAAAATTCATCAATGGTTTTTATATCAAGCAATCGATTTAATATGCAGCAAACGTATTCTTCAATGCCTCGATTTTTCTTAATGTTTTCGATGCTAAACCTAAATATATACTTGTGTAGCGAATCGTATAGGTTGAGATGCAACGGATCTCGTTTATCCGGCATCTCTTCCAAATACAAATTGCCAATCTTGGTATGAATTTCAATCATTGGCTTGCGCCTTCCTTTTTACGCTTGATATATTCAGCTAAAAGCTCATGCGCCACTTCAGAAATAGTTTCATGATATCTATCCGAATCTTCTTCACGAGAATATTCAAGCTCTCTTGTTACCATATAAGGAATATTAGAATCGTTGATAAAACGCTCATATTCTTCTTCAGACAACTCTAAAAGCTCGTCCCAATCTTCAACTTGGTTACGGAAATCTATAAAGATATTTCTATGTTTTAGCATAAAATTCAAATCGCCAACGATGTTTTCAGAGATAGGAAGTTTGACAGCTTTTATATTGAGCGTATAATGACTCTCACAATGGTAACCTTCAATATACGCCTCATAACTTGTTTCGCTATTTTCTTCCACAAAGTCTTCATCATCAAGCCAGGCTTCCACACAACCTTCCTTACGTTCTTTATACATTCTTAAGCGCATCTGTAATTTTGCCTCATCAAAATCAGTAAAAGCAACTGTTTCAATGCCTTCATCGCCATCAAACGCCCAATCCTCAGTAAGAAGATATATTTTAATAACGTCCTTAGAAGTTGTACTTTTATCAGCTTGCTCAATCATGCAAGGAGCCATAATTACTCCGTCAAAGTTTAAATCTTCTAGTTTCTTTTTGGTTCCATACCATTTTGAAAAGTTTTCTTCAAGAATTTTTACTTCATCTTTGAAAGGAGGCTTAATAAAATCACAATAGATGTCAGGATAAGGATTATCTGTATCCTTATCTTCACCCGTTACAATACGGGTAATAACCCCAACTAAGCCAACGTAATCGCTTTGATTATTAGCAATTACCATTTCGCCGACTTGATATTTTTTGTCTGCATATTCGAATACTTCGTCTTTTTTATTAAGTATCATAAATCATCACCACCTTTTTATTATTTTTCCACGTCGTAAAGTATGGTACAACAATCCTCACATTCGATTGAAACGTTTTGAAGTGCGCCGTTACCATAACCTACACAACGCAAATTGTGTCCAATGTGTTCTCTTAATCTGAAATCACACTCTTTCTGTTTTAAATGAATTGCATTTTCAATAGTTTTATCCGACGTTAATAAAACGTGGCGACTATATTTAGTGCAAAGACTTAAATTGTTCTGTTTTTGCCTTATAGATAATTTTTTACCTATGTATTGCCTTAAATGCTCAAAGCAATCTTTCTTACGATTAACGCAAAATGATACTTTACCTCTTTTAATCACCATTTATGCTGTCTCCTTGTTGTTTTTTGAATTTTTCTCTTATCAAATCTGATATATCAAACCAATCAACTCTTTCAATGATTTCATATTCACCAAACTCTATCGTAACACCACTTGATAAGCAAATAACGTCTGGTTCATCACGGTCGTTCAATATACCGTATTCATGGTCTGCGTTTTCATCATATATAACCTTAAAAATTACTAATTCATTCATAAAATACCTACATATGAATATCAACGCTAACAATTACGTCTTCGTCGTCTGCGGATTCGATAAAATCTTCAAACAATCTATGCCATTCTTCACGCTTTTTAACAGCAATATCTGGCTTTTTATCAGTTTCTGAAATCGAAATACAAACATATTCTCTTTCGATATATTCGTCATTACTATCAAGGAAGCCGTAAGGTAATAAACCATATTTATCATTAAAGTTGTGTCTATCCAAATATTCTTGAAAAGTTTCTCCAGAAACATACGCAACTTCTCCCCAATAAAGAATTTTATCTTCCTTAATGGAATAATAATTTTTTTCTTTGTCTTCTTCTTTTAGCATTTCACCAGCATTAAAACATGCTTTCAAATACTCATAATCTTCGGACAAATCCTTATATTGAGTGTCACGCATAACCTGCCATTGTATATCCTTCTTTCTAGCGAAGCATACCCACTTATATCCATCAGGTGCTTTTGTTGGTTCTCTATCGTAATCAATTTCACCTAATGAACTTTCAAAGCAATCTTCTTTAACCAAGAACTCACACGGCCATCTACCACCAATCGAAAACCAGTCATAAAAAGCTTGTGGATTCCAAAAACATCCATATGTTCCTGTTTCAGGATTAAACGTATATCTTTCCTCTGCAAACTCCTCATAAGTCTTATATAATTTT
>JAEIGA010005161.1_pt1 | contig 20043 bp, 14 predicted proteins | sample 9270691 | NCBI WGS metagenome assembly JAEIGA01 (sample SAMN17057246, study PRJNA624740) | gut metagenome | biome: biome; isolation source: fecal sample | host: Bos grunniens | place: China: Xizang | collected 2019 | reverse complement strand
GCTCGATGATATGGAGCAGAGCGAGGAGAACAACGCTTGCTCTATCTTCGTGAATGTCGATGTTGATGGCGTTATGGAGAAGTGGTTGTTGCAGTTCAAGAACGAGACCCACAACCACCCAACTGAGATTGAGCCTTTCGGTGGTGCTTCAACATGTCTTGGTGGCGCTATCCGTGACCCATTGTCAGGCCGTAGCTACGTATATCAGGCTATGCGCGTTACGGGTGCTGGCGACATCTACAAGCCCGTTGACCAGACCATGGAGGGTAAGCTTCCACAGCGTATCATCTCTACAAAGGCTGCTGCGGGCTACTCAAGCTATGGTAACCAAATTGGTCTTGCTACTACACACGTTCGTGAGGTATATCACCCCGACTATGTAGCAAAGCGCTTGGAGGTAGGTGCTGTTGTAGGTGCTGTTAAGGCTGATAACGTACGTCGCGAGAGCCCCGCACCTGGCGATGTAGTGTTGTTGCTCGGTGGCCGCACAGGTCGTGATGGCGTAGGTGGTGCAACTGGTTCGTCAAAGGAGCACACCCTCACATCGTTGGAGGAGTGTAGCTCAGAGGTGCAGAAGGGTAATGCTCCCGAGGAGCGTAAGTTGGCTCGTCTGTTCCGCCGTGGCGATGTGACACGCTTGATTAAGAAGTCTAACGACTTTGGTGCTGGTGGTGTCAGCGTTGCTATTGGTGAGCTTACTGATGGCTTGGATATCTACCTCGACCGCGTGCCTACAAAGTATAATGGATTAAATTTCTCGGAGCTCGCTATCTCGGAGTCGCAGGAGCGTATGAGCGTGGTTATCGAGCGCAAGGATATGGAGACCTTTATGGCTCTCTGCCACGAGGAGAACGTAGAGGTTACATACGTTGCTGATGTTACCGACACACGTCGCATGCGTATGTATTGGGGCGATAAGGTTGTTGTTGACTTGTCGCGCGACTTTATTGACTCGGCAGGTGCCAAGCACTACACTAAGGTCCGCATTGGCGGTGTCACTAACGAAAACCCATTCGAGCGTAAGATTGAGGGCGCTACAACTACCAAGCGCATGAAGACAAACCTCTCTGATGATAACGTAGTATCGCAGAAGGGTCTCATCGAGATGTTCGACTCTACAATCGGTGCTTCAACAGTCTTGATGCCTTATGGTGGTAAGACACAGTGTACCGAGACACAGGTGTCAGTTCAGAAGTTGCCCGTAGGTGGCGGATTTACAAATACGGCAAGTATCATGGCTTATGGCTACAACCCATTTATTGCTAAGTGGAGCCCATACCATGGTGCTGCATACGCTGTGGTTGATGCTTGCGCAAAGGTTGTTGCTGCCGGTGCTCGCTACGACAAGATGCGCTTCTCATATCAGGAGTACTTCGAGCGCATGACCGACGACAAGTCATGGGGTAAGCCTATGGCGGCGTTGCTCGGTGCGTTGAAGATGCAGGTTGAGTTGGGCTTGCCCTCTATCGGTGGTAAGGACTCTATGAGCGGCACCTTCCGCGATATCAACGTGCCACCTATGCTTATGGCATTCGGTATCACAACTGTTGATGCTCGCACAGTCATCAGCCCCGAGTTCAAGGAGGCTGGCAATAAGATTTATGTCATCCGTCACACTCCCGAGGCTAACTACATGCCTTCGACCGAGTGCTTGAAGTCTAACTTCGACTTCGTATCGGAGAAGATTATGGAGGGCGACATCGTAGCAGCATGGGCTGTTGGCGCAGGTGGTGTTGCTGAGGGTGTTGCTAAGATGGCATTCGGTAATAAGGTTGGTGCAGTGTTGGAGTGCGATGAGCAGATGTTGTACAACTACTCTTACGGCTCAATCGTTGTTGAGAGCCGCCGCACACTCAACCACCCATCGGCAGAGCTTATCGGTGCTACTACTGCCGAGGAGGCAATCTTCGTTAACGGCACACGTCTTCCTTTGGAGGAGTTGTTGGAGGCAAACACAGAGCGCTATACTAAGGTATATACAGATAAGGGTAAGGCAGGCGCGCCTACACGCGTAAGTGACGGCAAGGGCTTCGTTAAGAAGTATGAGGGCGAGAAGGTGGATAAGGTACGAGTTTATCTCCCCGTATTCCCTGGTACCAACTGCGACTACGATACAGCGCGTGCATTCAAGCGCGCAGGTGCGGAGGTTGTAATCTCGGTATTCAAGAACCTCACAGGTGCTGACGTATTGGAGTCTATCAAGGAGATGACCGAGAATATTGCTAAGTGCCACATCATGGCACTCAGTGGTGGCTTCTCTGCGGGTGACGAGCCCGATGGTAGCGGTAAGTTCATTGCCAACGTTCTTAACAATAAGGATGTCGCTGATGCTATCCACGCCTTGTTGGATCGCGGTGGCTTGATGTTGGGTATCTGTAACGGTTTCCAGGCGTTGGTTAAGTCAGGCTTGTTGCCTTATGGCCGCTTGGGTATGGTTACCAAGGAGTCTCCAACATTGTTCCGCAACGATATCAACCGCCACATCTCGCAGATTGTCTCAACCCGCGTGGGCACTACCGCGTCACCATGGTTGAAGTCGTTCGAGGTGGGTGATGTTCACTCTATCGCCGTTAGCCATGGTGAGGGTAAGTTCGTCGTTAGTGACGTTATGGCTGAGGAGTTGTTCCGCAATGGTCAGGTGGCATTCCAGTATGTAGATGCTGAGAATCGTCCTACAACCGACTCGCCCTACAACCCCAATGGCTCAAGCTTCGGCATCGAGGGTATCATCGACCTATCGGGTCAGATCCTCGGTAAGATGGGTCATACGGAGCGTTACGAGCGCGACCTTATGAAGAATATCCACGGCGAGAAGGTTCAGGATATCTTCTCTAATGCAGTAAACTACTTTTACAACCGATAGAGTATGAAGGAGTTGGAAATGCTCTACGAGGGTAAGAGTAAGCAGATATTTAAGACCGACATGGAGGATAGGGTAGTCGTTCGCTTCAAGGATGACACTTCTGCCTTCTACGGCATCAAGCGCGCAAGGATTGAGAACAAGGGTCGCATGACCTGCGATATCTCATCTATGGTGCTTGAGTATATGAATAGCCACAACATCAACACGCACTTCATTGAGCGTGTTGGTGATGATGGCCAGTTGTGCCGCGTTGTTGAGCATGTGCCCGTCGAGGTTATCGTGCGCAATGTTGTTGCAGGCTCTATGGCTAAGCGCTTGGGCTTGGATGAGGGCATCGTGCCTGAAAATACAATTTTCGACCTTGTGTTGCGTCGTAACGACTTGGGCGACCCACTTATCAACGACCACCATGCCGTGGCTTTGGGTCTTATGAGCTACGAGGAGCTTGCCAAGATGTACGAGATGTCTGCAGCCATCAACAAGTGCCTGGTGGAGTTGTATGACAAGGCGGGTATTACGGTTGTTGACTTCAAGATTGAGTTCGGTCGCGATGCAAATGGCGCGTTGGTTTTGGCTGATGAGCTCTCGCCGGACACTTGCCGCCTGTGGGATAAGGAGACAGGCGAGCGCATGGATAAGGATCGCTTCCGTCGTGACTTGGGTCGTGTGCGCGAGACCTATGAGGAGGTTGCCCAGCGACTACACAATATACTTAAATAAATATAGGTATGCTTAAGGATTCTTTAGATATATATGGCGATGACCTGCACGAGGAGTGCGGTGTGTTTGGTATTTTTGGCGTGAACGACGCCCCCAACCTCGCTTACTACGGCTTGCACGCATTGCAGCACCGTGGTCAGGAGGCTTGTGGTATCTCGGCGTTTGATGGCGACAAGCTTAACACCGTCAAGGGTGAGGGTCTCGTAACTGAGGTGTTCAACCAGCAGAAACTCGACAAACTCAAGGGTCGCATCGCTATTGGTCATGTGCGCTATGCCACTACGGGTGGTGGCGGACTAAGCAATGTGCAGCCCTTCTCGTTCAACCACCACACGGGTGACTTCGCCTTGGCACATAACGGTAACTTGGTTAACTCTCGCGAGTTGGCAGAGTACCTCGAGGTGCGTGGTAGTTTGTTCAGCTCTACCTCAGATAGTGAGCTCTTGGCTCACCTTGTCAAGAAGGACAACCGCGAGGATAAGCGTATCGACAACATCATCGAGGCGTTGAACATGATTGAGGGTGCGTTTGCCTTCCTTATCATGACCAAGAACCGCATCTACGCTTGCCGCGATAAGCATGGCTTGCGCCCATTGGTTCTCGGTAAGCTCGGTGATGGCTATGTCATCAGTTCTGAGACTTGTGCTCTGGATATTGTCGGTGCGGAGTATATTCGTGACATTGAGCCAGGTGAGGTCATCACAATCGACCACCATGGCATCCGTTCCAACTACTACTCACGCTATCAGCGTCACTTGATGTGCGCTATGGAGTACATCTACTTTGCTCGTCCCGATAGCGATATCGAGGGCTGCAACGTACACTCATTCCGTAAGCTATCGGGTCGCTACCTCTATGAGCAGTGTCCTACTAAGGCTGATGTAGTTATTGGTGTGCCTGACTCAAGTATCAGTGCTGCTATTGGTTATTCGGAGGCGAGTGGTATTCCATACGAGATGGGTCTTATCAAGAATAAGTATATCGCACGTACCTTCATTCAGCCATCGCAGGAGATGCGTGAGAAGGGTGTACGCATGAAGCTCTCGGCTGTGCGCTCGTTGGTTAAGGGTAAGTCGGTTGTGCTTATCGACGACTCTATCGTGCGTGGTACTACATCGTTGCGCATCGTGCGATTGTTGAAGGAGGCTGGTGCTACGGAGGTACACGTTCGTATTGCTAGCCCCGCGATTACTAACCCATGCTTCTACGGCATTGATATGTCAACACGCGAGGAGCTGCTCTGTGCGCGTATGACCAAGGAGGAGGCTTGCAAGGCTATCGAGGCTGACTCATTGGAGTTCTTGTCGGAGGAGTCGTTGCTCAAGTCGGGTAACCGTTCGGAGTTGTGTATGGCATGTTTCAACGGCTGCTATCCAACGTCGTTGTATCACAATAAGTTGAATAAAAAATAATTAAAATATAAAGATATGGCAAAAAGTTACGAAGCTGCCGGTGTAAATCTCGAGGCAGGTTACGAAGTAGTTCGACGCATTAAGTCTCATGTTTCATCAACAAAGCGCGTAGGCTCAATGGGTAACATTGGTGCTTTTGGTGGTATGTTCGACCTCGCAGCGCTAAACATCAAGGAGCCAGTGTTGGTTAGCGGTACTGACGGTGTTGGTACAAAGCTCAAGTTGGCTTTCGAGATGGATAAGCACGATACTATCGGTATCGACGCTGTTGCAATGTGTGTTAATGACGTGTTGGCACAGGGCGCAGAGCCTTTGGTATTCTTGGATTATGTTGCAGTAGGCCACAATGAGCCCGCAAAAGTAGAGGCTATCGTTGCAGGTGTTGCTGAGGGTTGCCGTCAGGCTGGTTGTGCATTGGTTGGTGGTGAGACTGCCGAGATGCCAGGTATGTATCAGGATGGCGAGTACGACATCGCAGGCTTCACCGTAGGTGTTGTAGAGCGCTCAAAGCTTATCGACGCAGGTGAGCGTGTTAAGGTTGGTGATGTGTTGGTTGGTATCGCTTCAAGCGGTGTTCACTCTAACGGTTTCAGCCTTGTGCGTAAGGTTGTTAGCGACAATAACCTCAAGCTCAGCGAGACATACCCAGAGATTCCTGGTCGCACTCTTGGTGAGGCGTTGCTCACTCCTACACGCATCTACGTTAAGCAGGTGTTGAAGGTTATCGCCGAGTGCGATGTTCACGGCATCAGCCACATCACAGGTGGTGGTTTCGACGAGAACATTCCTCGTATCTTGAAGGATGGCCAGGGCGTAGAGGTTAAGGAGGGCACATGGGAGATTTTGCCCGTGTTCCAGCTCTTGGAGAAGTATGGCAAGGTGTCACACCGCGAGATGTTCAACATCTTCAACATGGGTATCGGTATGGTTATCGCATTGCCTGAGGCTGACGCTGAGAAGGCTATCGCTATTCTTGCCGAGTGCGGTGAGCGTGCTTCGGTTATCGGTCGCGTAGTAGAGGGTGAGGGTGTAACTATCATCTAAGACTATGAAGAAGACTCGATTGGCTGTCTTTGCAAGTGGTAGTGGCAGTAACTATGAGGCTATTGCCCAGGCATGTTGCGATGGTAGCATAAATGCAGAGATTGTACTCTTGGTATGCGATAAGCCAGGTGCCTATGTGTTGGAGCGTGCAAAGCGTTACGGCACAGAGTGTTTTGCCTTCAATCCCAAGGAGTATGAGTCGCGTGCGGCGTATGAGACAGTGCTGGCAAACATGCTCGACGAGCGTGGTGTTGACTTTGTATGTCTCGCAGGCTATATGCGTATTGTTGGTAATGTGCTTCTGGAGCGCTATGAGCAGCGCATTGTGAATATCCATCCATCGTTGTTGCCCTCGTTCAAGGGCGCACACGCCATTCAGGATGCTGTGGACTACGGTGTTAAGATATTCGGTGTTACCACCCACTTTGTTGACGAAACTTTGGATGGTGGTCGCATCATCGATCAGGGTGCTATCGTCTATGAGGGTAGCGACATCGAGGAGCTCACAAACCTCATTCACAACATCGAGCATAAACTCTATGTAAAGACTATTAACAAATTGATTAATAAGAAGTATTAAGATATGAGAGCATTAGTTAGTGTAAGCGACAAGTGTGGTGTTGTTGAGTTCTGCCAGAACTTGCGTCGTCTCGGCTGGGAGATTATCGCTACGGGAGGTACTCAGAAACTCCTCGAGGATAGCGGTGTTGAGACTATCGGTATCAGCGATGTAACAGGTTTCCCAGAGATTTGTGATGGTCGCGTTAAGACACTCCACCCCAAGGTGCATGGCGGCTTGTTGGCACGCCGTGATGACGAGAGCCACTTGCAGGCGTTGCGCGATAACTCTATCGAGTTCATCGACATGGTCTGCGTAAACCTTTACCCCTTCCGTCAGACCATCGCTAAGCCAGATGTTAAGATGGAGGATGCTATTGAGAATATCGACATCGGTGGTCCATCAATGTTGCGCTCTGCAGCAAAGAACTATCGCGATGTAACTGTTGTGTGCGACCCTACAGACTATGCGCGCATCATCGCAGAGATTGAGGAGGGTGGTAATACAACTGTTAAGACTCGTCTCGAGCTCTCGGCAAAGGCTTATACCCACACCGCTGAGTACGATATGTGCATCGCGACATATATGCGTAAGCAGGCGGAGTTGAACGAGAAGCTCTTCGCGTCGTTCGACCTCGTGCAGTCGTTGCGCTATGGCGAGAACCCACACCAGTCGGCTAAGTTCTACGCTTCGGCAGATAAGGTGCCTTATTCGTTGGCTACAGCCAAGCAGCTCAATGGCAAGGAGATGTCATATAACAACATCCAGGATGCTAACGCTGCACTTAACATTGTGCGTGAGTTCAGCGAGCCTTTCGCTGTGGGTCTCAAGCATATGAATCCATGTGGTGCCGCTATCGGCAAGGATATCAAGGAGGCATGGCAGAAGGCATACGAGGCTGACACTGTGAGCATCTTCGGTGGCATCGTAGCCGTAAACCGCGAGATTACTAAGGAGGTGGCAGAACTTATGAAGCCTATCTTCTTGGAGATTATCATGGCTCCTGCGTTCTCAGATGAGGCACTCGAGATTCTCTGCACAAAGAAGAACTTGCGTCTCTTGCAGGTTGATATGTCCTCATCGGACAACGAGCAGATGCAGTATGTTACCGTAAATGGTGGCCTCTTGGTGCAGAAACTCGACACCGATACTAAGGAGGTTGTTGCCGATATGTGCGTTACGGAGCGTAAGCCCTCGGCTGCTGAGATTGAGGATATGAACTTCGGCTGGCGCATTGTCAAGCACGTTAAGTCTAACGCTATCGTTGTTGTTAAGGATGGTCACACCGTGGGTGTTGGTGCTGGACAGATGAACCGCGTAGGCTCTGCGGAGATTGCTCTTAAGCAGGCTCAGGCTGCGGGCTTCACTGAGGGCCTCGTGCTTGCATCGGATGGTTTCTTCCCCTTCGACGACACCGTAACACTTGCTCAGCAGTATGGCGTTACAGCGCTCGTACAGCCAGGTGGCAGCGTTCGCGATGAGGACTCTGTAAAGAAGGCCAACGAGTTCGGCATGACGATGACTGTAACCGGCATGCGCCATTTCAAACATTAATTTGTTGTTATAAGGGGCAATCTTCGACGCTTTGCTTGCCTGAAAATGCTCATTTACCTCAAGTAAACTCCGCTTTTCAGTCTGCGACAAATCGCCAAATCTTACCCCTTCTAACCACAAATTTAGTGCTTGAAAATACATTAAATATAATAGGTATATAAATTATGAACGTATTAGTTATTGGTTCGGGTGGTCGTGAGCACGCCATTGTCGAGGCTATCTCTCGCTCGCCCAAAGCACCAAAAATATACGCTGCACCTGGCAACGCGGGCATCGCACAGTTGGCCGAGTGTGTAGCAATCAAGGATACTGAGGTTGACAAGCTCCTTGAGTTCGCCAAGACTAACGCTATTGACCTTACTGTCGTAGGTCCCGAGGCAGCACTCGCAGCGGGTGTTGTTGATGCCTTCCGTGCGGCAGGTCTCAAGATTTTTGGTCCTACGAAGGCTGCCGCAGAGATTGAGGCAAGTAAGGACTTCGCAAAGCGTCTCATGGTGAAGTACGACGTGCCAACTGCGGCATACGAGACATTCAGTGACTTCGACGCAGCGTTGGCATACGTCAAGAAGGGTTCGCTCCCTACTGTATTGAAGTACGACGGCCTTGCAGCAGGTAAGGGCGTGGTTATCGCAACAACAATGGAGGAGGCCGAGGCTACATTGCGCGATATGCTCTTGGATACACGCTTCGGTAAGGGTAGTGTGGTTATCGAGGAGTTCCTCACTGGTGAGGAGTTTTCGTTGATGTGCTTTGTTGCGGGTAACAAGATTTGCCCTATGCCCGTAGCGCAGGACCACAAGCGTGCTTATGACAATGACGAGGGTCCAAACACTGGCGGTATGGGTGCATACACAGAGTTGCCATTTATCAGCGAGGAGGATCACGCATATGCCATGGAGAAGATCATGCAGCGCGTAGCTGATGCAATGGTCGAGGAGGGTACTCCCTTCACTGGTGTGTTGTATGGCGGCTTGATGAAGACCCCTAATGGCATCAAGGTTATCGAGTTCAACGCTCGCTTTGGCGACCCCGAGACTGAGGTTGTATTGCCACGCTTGAAGAGCGATGCTATCGACGTGTTCATGGCCGTTGCTTCTAACGAGCAGCCCGCGGCAGAGTGGTCTGAGGGTGCAACTCTCGGCATCGTTCTTGCATCCAAGGGTTATCCTGGCGACTACACAAAGGGTCACGTTATCCGTGGTGTAGAGAATGTGGAGTCAAAGGTCTATCACATGGGCACAGCGATGAAGGATGGCGAGCTTGTGACAAATGGTGGCCGTGTGATGTTTGTTGTTGCTGAGGCTCCAACACTCCGCGAGGCACAGCAGAAGGCTGAGGCAGATGTTCAGCGTATAGAGTGTGATAACCTCTTCCACCGCACCGATATTGGCGCTAAGGCGTTCCGCTAATAGTCTAATTATTAAAAAGTAACTCTATGATTATAAGTGGTAAAGAACTATCAAAGTCACTTAAGGAGGAGCTCAAAGTAAAGGTCGAGGCACTAAGCAAGGAGTATGATCGCACGCCCAACCTTGTCGTTATCCTTATTGGTGACGACCCAGGTAGCGTCTCGTATGTTACGGGCAAGGCTAAGGCTGCCACCGAGGTGGGCATCCGCAATACTACGTTGCGTCGTGAGGCTACGATAAGCGAGGATGAGCTCTTGGCACTCGTTGACGAGCTCAACAACGACGCAGATGTCGATGGCATCCTCGTTCAGTTGCCCCTGCCTAAGCATATCGACGAGAACAAGGTTATCGCAGCCATCTCTCCCGAGAAGGATGTAGATGCCTTCCATCCCATGAATGTGGCTAAGTTGTGGCTCAAGCAACCATGTGTGCTTCCATGTACACCCAAGGGTATCATCAAGTTGTTGCACTTTGCGGGCGTGGAGATAGCTGGCAAGGAGGCTGTGGTTGTGGGTCGTAGCAACATCGTTGGTCAGCCCGTTGCAAAGTTGCTCCTCGATGAGAATGCTACGGTGACAGTTGCACACTCGCGCACCAAGAACCTCGCAGAGGTTACACGTCGTGCCGACATCCTCGTTGTGGCAATCGGCAAGGAGCGTTTCCTCACTGCCGACATGATTAAGCCCGGCGCTGTGGTTATCGACGTGGGTGTAAACCGCGACAGCCGCACAGGCAAGCTCTGCGGTGATGTTGACTACGAGGAGGCACAGCATGTGGCATCGGCAATCACTCCCGTGCCAGGTGGTGTTGGCCCTATGACCATCACATGTCTCATGGAGAATACCGTGGAGGCATTTGTAAACAGAATGAACAAGTAATAACATAAAAACATAACTAACCTGCCTTATGATTGAGAGATATAGCAGAGAGATTATGCGCAAGGTGTGGACAGAGCAGAATAAGTTTGATGCCTACCTTCGCGTTGAGATTTTGGCTTCGGAGGCTTGGAGCCAGTTGGGCGTAGTGCCCAAGGAGGATGTGGAGAAGCTCTGGAAGAGCGCATCGTTCGACATCGACCGCATCTATGAGATTGAGCAGCAGACACGCCACGACATCGTAGCCTTCACACGTGCCGTGAGCGAGACCCTCGGCGAGGAGCGTAAGTGGGTACACTATGGCCTTACCAGCACCGACGTTGTTGATACTGCTAACGGTTACCTCTTGAAGCAGGCTAACTCAATCCTCTTGGAGGATATCGAGAAGATGCTCGAGGTGTTGCGTCAGCGCGCTATCGAGTTCAAGTCAACTCCATGTATTGGTCGTACACACGGTATCCACGCCGACATCACATGCTTCGGTTTGAAGTGGGCATTGTGGTATGAGGAGATGAAGCGTAACCTCACTCGTTTTATCACTGCAGCGCGCGGTGTAGAGGTTGGTAAGATCTCTGGTGCAGTGGGTAACTTCGCAAATATTCCTCCATTCATCCAGGACTATGTGTGTGAGAAGCTCGGCATCGAGAGCGCAAACATCTCTACACAGGTTATCCAGCGTGACCGCCACGCTTACTACATGGCAACTCTCGCTTGTATCGCATCAAGCATCGAGCAGATGGCTATGGAGATTCGTAACTTGCAGCGTACAGAGGTACACGAGGTGGAGGAGTCATTCGGCAAGGGTCAGAAGGGCTCAAGCGCAATGCCTCACAAGCGTAATCCTATCTCAAGCGAGAATATGTGTGGTTGCGCACGTGTAATGCGTGGTTACATGGCAACATTCTACGAGAACGTGGCTTTGTGGCACGAGCGCGATATCTCACACTCTGCAACTGAGCGTATCATCCTTCCCGATGCAACAATGTTGCTCGACTATATGCTCAACCGTTTCCGTGGCATCCTCGAGAACCTCGTTGTGTTCAAGGATGTTATGATGGAGAACATCTACCGCACTCGCAAGGTTATCTTCGCACAGCGCGTTATGAACGCCCTCATCGAGAAGGGCTTCTCTCGCGAGCAGGCTTACGATACTGTTCAGCCTGTGGCTATGCGTGCTATGAGCGAGCGTGCCGACTATCAGGAGTTGCTCGCTGAGACTCCAGCAGTTATGGAGGTGCTCACACGCGAGGAGCTCGACTCATGCTTCACTTTGGAGTACTACCTAAAGAACGTAGATTTCATCTTTGACCGTGTAGGCATCGAGTAACGAAAGTGTGTCGTATAGACGAAAATGGGGTAGAGCATTGCGCTCTACCCCTATTTTTATCTGTTGTAGTTTGTGTCTCTACTCGTGGCAGTGAGGACAAGTGTGGTGCTCGCCCAGAACCGTGTGCGGAACATCGCCGTGGGTGATAATCTGAATAGGGCAGTCGTAGTTGCGGAGCTGCTCCTCTGTGATTATGTTGGAGTCGTGGCGATGAACGTGTCGGTTTACACAGACAATGTTGTTCACCACACTCGATATAGTACCCACGTCGTGTGACACCATCATGATGGCCATCTTGTGACTCAAATGGTGAAGTAGGTTGTACAGCTCATTCTCAAAGCGGTTGTCAACGTAGTTTGTGGGCTCGTCAAGAACGAGCATCTTGGGCTCGGAGATAATAGCACGGCAGAGCATCACGCGCTGCAACTGACCGCCCGATAGTTCACCAATGGGGCGTGTGGCGAGGTGGTCGAGGTGTCCCTGTTGGAGTATTGCCATGGCACGCTCACGTTCGGCCTTGCCATAGCGACGCAACATACCGCGCTCAGCCTGCAAGCCTGACATCACAACCTCCAGTACCGAAATGGGGAAGACCTTGTCGAATGAAGATACCTGTGGAAGGTAGCCGATATGTGGCTTGCCGTGTCGTATGACAGAGGCATCGAAGTGAATAGTGCCACATAGCGGCACTATGCCCATGATGGCCTTGACGAGTGAACTCTTGCCACCGCCATTAGGGCCTATGATGCCGAGAAAGTCATCTGCGTAGATGTCGAGATCGACGTGCTCAAGTGCACACACCGAGTCGTAAACAACGCCCAGGTCGCGTATGGTGATTATTGGTTGCTTCATTATCTGCTGCATATAATCTCTGTAACTCGCTTAATCTCACCAAGTATATCCTCTGATAGTGGGTCGGTCGTGATAATCTCGGCACCTGCATCTGTTGCTATGGCGCGCACCTTATCCTCGCTGTACTGTGGCTGTCGAAGGATGCTCTTTATGTTGTGCTCCTTCGCGCGCTCAATGAGTGCCGTTGTCTGGCGTAGTGAAGGCTCCTTGCCGTCATTCTCTATGGCAATCTGCTCGATGCCGTAGTCACGGGCAAAGTAGGTATAGGCTGGGTGGTAGATCATTATGGCCTCTACACCCGCAGCCTCGATGCGTGTTGCGCAGTAGTTGTCGAGCTCCGCAATGCGATCAAGGAGTCGCTCCGTAGCCTCGGTATACTTCACTGAGTCGGGATAGTGGGCGATTATGGCATCGTGGGCATTAGTGACCATCGTGCGTAGTGCGCGTGGCGAAGTCCAGATGTGTGGGTCGATGCCATGCTTGTGATGGTGGTTGCCACAAGAGCAACTGCCCGCTATAAGCTCGATATCCTTGGATAGGTTTACCAACTCTGCCTTGCCGTCGATGCGCTTGACGAGGCTTTGCTCGAAGTCGATAAGACCCGTTGAGAAGATGAACTCCGCATCGCTGAATGATGTAACCTGCTTGGGCGTGGGCTCGAAGGTCTCGGGGCTTGCTCCCTTCGGAACGATTACCTCCACGTCGAAATCGCCCATGGTAATCTCCTCGATGAGGCTCTGCATGGGAGTTATGGTTACAAATATGGTTTTTCTGTCAACGTCGGTTTTAGTGCTGCATCCGACTAAAAACAGAATGCTTATTAGTAATATTGCTATTTTTTGCATTGTTATATAATCTTTTGAAAAATGTGAAGGCAAAGGTATGAAAAAGTGTGCAAAAATTTTGCTTTTGTCGGCAAAAAATAAGATATTTGTGAGTCAAATTATAAAACTACGCAAAATGATTAAGAATATAACTGAAAAAATAGTGTACATCGGCGTTGATGATACTGATATTGATTTGTTTGAGAGCCAGTATGTAGTGCCCGATGGTGTGTCGTACAACTCCTATCTTATCCTCGATGAGAAGGTCGCTGTGATGGACACCGTCGATCTTCGTAAAGCCGATGAGTGGTTGGAAAATTTGAATACTGCACTTGCAGGTCGCAAGCCTGACTACCTCGTTGTATGTCACCTCGAGCCTGACCATGCTGGCACTATCGCTCGCGTGATGGAGTTGTATCCCGAGATGCAGATCGTCGCATCGGAGAAGGCCGTTAAGATGTTGCCTAACTTCTTCTATGATACTGCTTTTGAGGGTCGCACTATTGGCGTTAAGGAGGGTGATACGCTCTCTCTCGGTGGCCGTACGCTTCACTTCGTGATGGCTCCTATGGTACACTGGCCCGAGGTAATGGTGTCGTATGACAGCACTGACAAGGTGTTGTTCTCGGCTGATGGTTTCGGTAAGTTCGGTGCTCTTAGCAGAGGCGGTGAGTGGGCATGTGAGGCTCGTCGCTACTACTTCAACATCTGTGGTAAGTATGGCGCACCTGTTCAGGCGTTGTTGAAGAAGGCTGCGACATTGGATATCGCTGCTATCTGTCCTACACACGGCCCTGTGCTTACGGAGAACCTCGGCTACTACATTGGTCTCTATGACAAGTGGAGCAAGTATGAGCCCGAGACTGAGGGTGTGCTTGTAGCCTATGCCTCTATCCATGGCAATACAGGTAAGGTAGCGCGTAAGTTCGCTGAGATTTTGGAGGCTAAGGGTGCTGAGAAGGTTGTTGTTGCAGACTTGTCTCGTTGCGATATGGCAGAGGCTGTGGAGGATGCATTCCGTTATAGCCGCCTTGTTGTTGCTGCTGCATCGTATGACAACGACGTGTTCCCACCTATGCACGATTTCTTGCACCACCTCGCTATCAAGAACTTCTCAAAGCGCCGCATCGGCATCATTGAGAATGGCTCATGGGCACCATCTGCAGGCAAGGCAATGCGTAAGATTATCGATACGTTCAAGGATGTGACCGTAGCTGAGAATATGGTTACAGTTGTCTCTACCCTCAAGCCAACAGATATCCCAGCGTTGGAGCGTTTGGCTGACGAGGTTTTGGCATAATTTGTCGTTATACACACAAAATGAAAGGGGCATCAGTTACGATGCCCCTTTTGTTGTGCGTGTGTTTAGCCTACTTCGTGCCGCTATATGTTACAGGATACTCGCCACACATGAACGAGAGTGTCATGGTGTTGTCGGTGATCAGGCCTGTGAGATTAGTGATTGTGAACTTCTCGAATGGACCACCCATAGCGTAAGGGACAATGTTGTTGCCCGCAAGGACATAGTGACCTACGGCACCGATGCAGTCAACGCCCTCGACAACCATATCGAGCTTGATGGGCATGCCGTCGGCAAATTTCACCTTATACATCACAAAGTTGAGTTTGCCATCCAAAACCTCGTAATCTACCTCTACATCATCTTGTGTATAGAATGTGCCGTCGTTCTGGTCAACGGTCATTGTACCTGTGTAGTACTCGCCAGTCTCAGGCTTTGGTGGTAGTGCGTTGTTGTCACCATTCTCGCACGCTACAAATGCAAGGCTAAAGAGTGCAATAGTAAATAGTAATCGTAGTTTGTTCATAGTTCTAAATGTTTATATTGAGTTTTATGCCACCATGTATGGGTGTGCCCTTAGAGAAGAACTCCTCGCCAACACTCTTGAAGTAGAAGACGTCATATTCGGTGTTTGTGAGGTTGCGTCCCCATACAGTAAGTTCCAAGTTATTCATTCGCAGTGTCACCTGTGCACCGAGCATCGAGTAGAAGGGCTGGCGTCGGGTGTTTGCCTCGTTCCAGTATATCGAGCCTGTGCCTCGCCAATCGGCAGAGATGGTGAGGGCGTGGATGTTGGGATGGTCAAACCACCATGAGTATGATGCCATGACAAGTGCCGTGTGCTCGGGGGCGTAGGGTAGGCGGTTGCCTGCGTAGTCACCCATGCCGTCGTTGTACTTGCGGAAGCGTGCATTGGTGTAGCCATAGTCGCCACGAAGCGTGAAACCCTCGTAGCCATACTCTGCGCTTAGCTCTGCGCCGAAGCTGCGAGCACGTGCTGCGTTTGACATCATGCGTCCCGTGTTGTTGCCGTGGGGAAGCACCGTAACCTGCTGGTCGAAACACTCAATCCAGAAGAGCGATGCATCGAGCGTAAGGCTCGTGGAGGGGCGCAGGTGTGTGCCGAGCTCGAAGTTCCAGCTTGTCTCGGGCTTGTAGCGCGTAGCCGAGGCGGTGTCGTATGATGTGCCGCCAACGTTGTCGAGCGATATGCCGAGGTCTGACATCATGTCGTTCATCATCCTCGACTGGAGGATGTCCGAGAATATCTGCGTGTTAAAACCGCCACTCTTATATCCGCGCGTGATTGTCGCATAGGCTGAGCCTCTGCTAAAGTTATACTCTGCGGCGAGCTTGGGAAGTATCTCGAAGAAGAGTTGTCGCTCTCTGCCCTTGAACTCGCTATAAAGGTCGCGGTAGTCGGTCATCGTCATGTCGAACATGTAGGGGATGGTGGCGTTGGAGTTGTAGTGCATTGTGGTGTACTCCATGTCGAAGCGTATGCCCGCTGTGAGCTGCCAGTTGCCCATGCGATATGATGACTGATGATATAAAGCAGCACCGTAGGTGGGGATGCTAAAGTCGCTGTTGATAACGAAGTTATCGCCACCAATAAGCATATTGTTATTGGGGAATACCGTGTGTATGCCCTTGTTTATGTTGCCGAGGATTAGTTCGTCGATGCCGTCGCGCTTGAAGGTTACGGGCGAGGACATATCGAGCCACTTGGCAAAGAGAAATGCACCCGAGAGCCACTGCCAGCGTTGCGTGCGGTTGGCATTTCTTAAGACAATCTCCTCGGTTAGGGCGTGCTCGCGCTGCATCTGCTGCATCGTGAACATCGACTTGGGTGTGAAGTCTTGGTCGAGGGTCATCACATCGTTCAGATACTGGTAGCTTGTAGCGCTCGAGAACAGTATCTTCTCTCCCTTGTGCTTTGCCACGAAGCCCTCGGTGATGGCAATGCGCTCATATCCCGCGGGGTCGTTGTATGCCACATCCTTCACGCTGTCGGTTGCTGGGTCGTAGTGGTGGTAGGCATAGCCGCCCTCCTTGGTGTAACCCCATGTGAGTGAGTTGTCGAAGCTCCAGTTGCGCTTCAATAGCCACTGCATGCGTAGGCGTGCCGAGGCGTTGTTGCCGCTGTCGCATATCTTGTCGGTGTAGGTGTTGCGGAAGTAGCCGCCATCGTGGTCGAAGTGTGTAGCTATGGAGATGCCGAAGTTGTCGCGTGGCTTGGTGTAGAAGGCCACAGAGCCACGATACGAAGTCATTGTCGAGTACTCAGTCATGGCGCGCAGACCCTGCCACGATAGGGGCGATAGGGTGGTTATGTTCATCACGCCACCCGAGGTGTTACGACCATAGAGTGTGCCCTGAGGACCGCGCAGAAGTTCAAGTTTGCGGATGTCGTAGAAGTCGAAGTCGTAGACATTCTTGTTCATCAGCGGTATGTCGTCGATGGTGACGCCCAGAACGGGCTGGTCGATGCGCGAGCCGAAGCCGCGCACATATATCGATGATGTTATCGAAGAGCCGTAGTCGGGCTGGTAGAAGTTGGGCGCTATGAGCGATATATCCTTGATAGAGGATACGCCCATGCTCTCCATACGACGCATAGTGAGTTGGGTCGTTGCTATCGGTGTGCGCAGTGCATCGTCGCTCTTGAGCGATGCTGTGACCTCTATGCGCTCGATATGTAGTGTATCGGTGGGTATGAGTATATCCTCCACCTCCGCCACGGGGTTGGCAAACGCAAGGGCTAATATTGCAAACAAACTTTTCATGTTGCAAAAGTACAACACACACACCAAAAACGCAACCCCCATAAATGGGGGTATTGCTCTTTTTTTACCCTTAAACTTAGTGAAATTGTTATAATTTTCTACCTGCTGTGTTATATATACAATGTATGCGGGTTACATTTTTGTAACCCGCATACACTAAAAGTATATTAATTTATAATGTACTTATCTAATATGCTCTGAGAGGGTTTTCTCGATATTGTCGCCACGTAAGTTCTTCGCCACAAGCTTACCCTCTGGTGAGTATAGAAAGTTTGAGGGAATACCATTGATATTGAATTTCTCGCCAACATTCCATGAACCATCCTCGCCCGTGCCCCATACGTTTATCCATGTCATGCTGTTATTTGCGATAAACTCTATCCAACGCGCCTCTGTGCCAGGGTAGTCGAAAGATACACCATAAATTTCTAAACCCATAGGGGCATACTTTGCGTATGCCTCCACAAGATAGGGTATCTCGCCACGGCAAGGACCGCACCATGTAGCCCAAAAGTCAATGAGTACCCACTTGCCACTCTTGCATAGGTCTGACACTTGAACCATCTCACCCTCGGCGTTAGGAAGCTCAATGTCAATAAGCTCTGCACCTACCATTGTTGTCCTGTAGCTCTTGTATAGGTCAAGTACGGCAAAGCGAGTGTCAATTTTGTTGAAGATGTCGGTTGCTATAGCATCATCGCCACCAAAGTTAATATATGAGACAAGCGCATTAAGTGACAAGACGTTGTTAGTGTTGGTATACATGAAGTCAACCATATGCTGAAGAACAGCCTGATACTTAGCATCGGCCTCCTCTTGGGTTGTCGACTTATAGATATCCTCAATCATAATGGCAATCTTGTCGCAGTATTTACCCCACTTATCATTCAAGACTGAGCCAGTAGGAATAAGATCCTCATTCTTATATACAAAGTTTACATCGCTACCGTCAGCCAAACACCAAGATTGAACATCATCGCTGACAATGACGTGGATAGCATCTCCCTCGTACGTATTAATGGTTGTAGCAAACTTGCCATTCTCGTCTATACTTGCCTCAATACTTCCCTCCTGCCACTGGATGGTTATAGTTTTGGGGATATCAGTAAGAGCAGATAGGTCGCCACTAATCTTGTTAGATAGTACAGCTGAGACTGTAATCTCTGGCGTGTTCTCATCTTGACCGCTTTTCTTGCCATAGTTGCCACACGCCACTAGCATTGCCGCACTAGATAAAAGTACAAAAAATCTTTTCATGTATAAAATATAATTTCTATTATATACGATATGTTTGCCTAACAAATATGTCTGTTTAGTGAATAACGATGATATGATTAGAGTTATTGCAATAAGTGATATAATAGTTTTTATCGTATATATTTCTGCAAAATTATCATTGCGCTGTAGTAAAAGTCAACTCTTTCTGAGCTGTAGAGATTCTATTCGCTGCCTTGATAGTTAAATGGTATGTCGTATTTGGTTTTAGATCCTCAATCTCGAATGTGGGGTAGATAGAGCCAACGAATGACATATTGCTATCAAACGCAATATCAGTCATGCCTGACTCGATGTCACTCAATATGCAGTTGCAACTATCACCCTCACAGATATGGTAGCATAGCAAATCTGCATAATTGACTATTAGACCTAAGGTAACCTTGTCACTGCTTAGTGTCTCGATATCGATATCGCTCAAGACTACCTCATGCCTCTTCTCTGCGCCATGTTTCTGCGTTGCGAACTCCTTGATACAATATTCGTATTTGTTGTTCTCCTTGTCGTGTGCTGCGATGAAGAGTTTGTATGAGGTGTTCGCATCGAGCCCCTCAATACAATCAGAGATGGTTACTACTCTATTGTTCCATTTATCATCAGCAAAGTATGGGGTGAGGTCTGTGACAACGCCTCTTGCGAATACATCCTCGGGGGTGATGTCGTCGTCGCACTCCGCCGCGGGCAAGCAAAGATAGGCTGACTCGTCTGCATCTCTAATAGTATATAAGTAGTAGGCTGCGTCGTAGTATGTAGCGCCAACATATGCCTTATTAAACTTTGGTGAGTCGCTGTCCATAACACCGCCTGGGTTGTCCTCAATTTTGCCATTCTCTACTCTTATGAGCTCCTCGCCACTCTCCTCGTCAAGCGTTACAAACTCAAACTCCATATTCATCATGTAATCCTTATGGTTAAAATCCTGCTTTACCTCATCAAGACGGGTAAACATCATCCAACCATATGTCGACTCAAAATACTCGACCTTTTTTTCGAGAATGATTCGATTTTTCAATTCATAACCGTTTGTGTCAGCGCAGTCGGGAACTACTATACCATCAGCCGTATTCACACCTTCGACATTGCCGAAGTAGTACTTCTTGTTGAGCTCAAGAGGTATGTCGCTTGGTAGGTATAGGCGGAATATTATCTGAAGCTTTTCAGTGCCATAAGGGCCCTCTAATATCAGTGACTGTCGATTGAGTGTAAACTTGGTTACTCCCGCCATTCCATCGTAATTGTAGCT
>JAEIGA010005160.1_pt1 | contig 20045 bp, 10 predicted proteins | sample 9270691 | NCBI WGS metagenome assembly JAEIGA01 (sample SAMN17057246, study PRJNA624740) | gut metagenome | biome: biome; isolation source: fecal sample | host: Bos grunniens | place: China: Xizang | collected 2019 | reverse complement strand
TGATGGTTGAGAGCCACCTCTCGCCCGAGCAGGCCAAGAGTGATGCCAAGCAACAGCTCACACCCGAAGCACTCAACGCACTCCTTACCGAGATTAAGTGGCGTTCGGAAGAGTCTGACTCGGCCGAGTACCAGATTGCGATAGAGGAGTTGCGCCGACGCATAGACCGCCTTGACAGCGAGATATTTCAGCTGTTGGCAGAGCGAATGAATGCCTCCGAAGAGATTGGACACATCAAGCGCGAGAACGATGTAATGATTCTTCAATCGGCTCGTTGGGAGAGTATCGTAAATCGCATACTCACGCTCCATGAGGCGTCGGGTTTGAGCCGAGAGTTCATACGCACAATGCTTGATGCTATCCACATTGAGAGTATCAACCGACAAAATAAGGTGATGAAGAGAAGGTAGGCTCGCGCTACGAAGCCTCACCGTTATCCACTCCAAAGAAGCGGCGATACTCCACAACCGACTGTTGTAAATATCGCTCAACGGCACGCGTAGATATGCCGATACGCTCGGCAATTTCTCGGTGTGTCAAGCCCTCAATGCGACTCATATAGAAGATTTCTCGCATTCGTGGAGAGAAGGTCTCCGAATAGCCGACAAGTTCCTCAATACCAATAGTATCAACGCTGTGAACGCGCTCTTCAACCGTGCCTTCATAGTCCAATATAGCGAGCGTATCCCACGCTGCAACGATATGCTCGTCAACGCGAACAGCGTGTTTACCTGTATTGTTGCGGGTAAGATGATTTAATGTTCTATTTCGGACTATACGGAATAGATAAGCAGCCGCCTTATCCGAGCTTAAATCGGCTCGTTTCTCCATAAATTGGCACAGCGCATCGTGGAAGATATCCTCCGCGTCGCACACCACCGATTGCTGTCCAAGCAGTCGGCGTATATAGGCAACCATTCGTGAATAGTTGCCCAAAATCAGCTCGCGCATCTCCTCTTCGGTGTATGTAAACTGCCGCTTCATAGAGGTTCTCTTCAATGCAAATTTAGGAATAAAAATTAAATATCCTACATAATATGATTTTTTTTTGAATTTTTTCACGAAAATCAGGTTCGGTTTTTTCGCTTTCTGTGTCTATAATATTACAAAGTAATATTTAAGGCAGAAACAACACATTATGTCAGAGTGGAACATTAACATCGAACTTCTCATTCACAAGTATACGAATGGAACGCTTACCGATAGCGAAGCGGTATATCTTGCCGAGTGGGTAAAGTCGTCAAAGCAGAACGCCACTCTCTTTCGCAATTTAATCCACGCTATTGAGAGTTCAAAAATGGAGCCCGGCCAATCGGCAGAGGCCTTCTGCAAAAAGTTTACAAACCAAGAGTTCAGACACAGCACCGCGCGCAAACCGTTGGTTGCTTCTCGAACCTTGCGACGCAGTATCTACGCGCTATTTGCCGCAGTTGCGGTTGTAGCGGTGGTGGTAGTAGCAACCCTTGTCTGGAACAAGAGCGAGGTGGTTGAAAACCCTACCCAACTTGTTGCCGAGAGCAGCGACAACAACCAAACCAATGACACAGAGAGAGTTTTGGAGTACACAACACCTGCAAACTCAACGCTGCGCGTAACCCTTGCAGATGGCACACAGGTCACGCTCAACAGCAACACACGACTTACGCTTGCCGAGGACTTCAACACCTCGGAGCGTAATGTAACTCTTGACGGCGAGGCCTACTTTGATGTTGCCAAGAGCGAGAAACGCTTCTCGGTGACGGCCGGCAACAAGAGATACATCGTACACGGAACAAGCTTCAATATCCTCTCGTTCAAAGGCGACAAGTACGCTATCGTAACCCTCCACTCCGGAAAGCTTGAAGCCAAAGTTGACAAGCAGTCATATATGCTTGCCCCCGGCGAGGAGTTGCGTATGGACGACAAGTCAAAGAGCATCTCAAAGCATCAGGTTGACACCTCCAACTCAACAAGCTGGATCAACCAAGAGCTTCAATTCTCGCGCCTTCCGCTGAAATTCGTAGCAAATCAGATATCACATAAATATGGAGTCAAGGTAAATGTGCATAGCGACATTGAGGATATCCCCTACACAGGCGAGTTGCGCAACGAAGAGCTTGACACGGCTCTGCATCTGATATCCATCACCTCGCCTATTGAGGTTGCCATCACAAAGAGCAATAACGAATATTATATATCAAAAAAATCAAACTAACTAAACAAAAACTAATAACCAAACGCTTATGAACAACTTCTACAAAAGAGTGTTAAGAGTGGTTTTAGTTGCACTATTTGCGGCTACGATAACCTTGCCGACAGCTTTGGCTGCAAAGCCGGATGTCAAGGCCAAGGTCTCTATCTCCGCAGATAATATGCCTATGCGACAATTCCTTGCCGCGATAGAGCAGCAGAGCAACTACTCATTCTTTTACAGCAACTCGGTGCTGAACAATGCACCTAATGTAACTATCGAAGCGAAGGATATGGCGATTGAGCAAATCCTGAAAAAAGTCTTCGAAGGAACTAATCGCACCTACGAGTTTGTTGGCAACAAAATCGCCATCAAATTCGCCCCAGAAGTCGCTAAAACAGAGGGGGGGGGGAATTTTAGCAACCTCGGCGGCACCAGCAGCAAAGAGTGCTAAACCGCAACGAGTTTCGGGTAAAGTCCTTGACGAGAATGGCCAGCCGATGATTGGCGTCGGCGTCATCATCGTAAACACACTGCAAGGTGTAGTTACCGATATAAACGGTACTTACGAAATCAAGGTCGCACCTGAACAGGAACTTCAATTTAGCTTCATCGGTTACAAAACCGAGACAACAAGAGTTGGCTCTCGCACGAAGATTGATATCGCGATGATACCCGAGGCACAGGCGTTGGAGTCTGTCGTGGTTACAGCCCTCGGTCTTAAACGCGATGAGAAATCTCTCGGTTACGCCGCACAGAAGGTTAGCGGCGACAATCTCGCCTCAACTGCCAACTCCGCAAACTGGCTGTCAGGTCTGACAGGTCAGGTAGCAGGTCTTAACATACAGCAGGCCAACTCCGGTGGTGGCGGAACAACCCGCGTAACCCTCCGTGGCGAGGCTTCGGTGGACTTCTCAAACAACTCCGCCCTCTTCGTGATTGACGGTGTGCCTATGTTCAACCACGCAACGCAGTCTGACGCCGGTGGCGAGGGCTCGGCCTATGCAATTGACTACGGCGACGGTACGGGCGATGTCAACCCAGACGATATTGAGTCTGTGACCGTCTTGAAGGGTCCTGCCGCAACCGCACTCTACGGCTCGGCTGCCTCAAATGGTGCTATCGTTATCACCACCAAGACCGCCGACAAGCAGGAGGCTAAAATCAGCGTAAACTACACCACAAACCTCTCATTTGAGAGCGTAAACACCTCGCCAGATTTGCAGTACGAGTATGGTCAGGGTAGCACATCGGACTATTACTACTATGTTCGCTCTGCCGATATGGATAGAGGCTTCGCCTTCAACCCAGGAGCAGCCGACGGCTATACAAACCAGGCAAGTATGTTGTCGTGGGGTCCAAAGATGGACGGAACGCTTTACTACCAATACTACAACGAGGCAAAGCGCATCGGTGGTGTGGTTGACGGCAACGGCGACTTCTCGCGTGTAGCGACTCCATTTGTAAGCCACGGTGACTGGTTCAAGAAGTTCTTCGTAACAGGTCACACTTGGTCAAATGCCGTATCTATCTCTGGACGCATCAACTCAAAGAACTCTATACGAGTATCGTTCAAGGATTTCCGCAACCACGGCATTATCCCTAATTCGCCTTCAAATAGCCAGCACATATCTATCCGCACCCGCAACCAATTGGCAAAGTGGCTTGATGCCGAGTTGTCGGTCAACTATCGTCGTCGCCACTGCGACAACATTCCTGTATCGTCGGGTTATGGCTCTACATCTATTATGTATAGCTTGTGGTGCTACGCTCCGAATATCGATATGGATTGGGCTAAAAACTACTGGATTGATGGTCAAGAGGGCATCGCGCAGGAGTCTTCGCTCTCGGGAGGTAAGAACAACGCTTACTTCATTGCAAACCAGAGCGTGAATACACAAAATCGCGACCGTATCTACGGTAACGCCAAGCTGACATTCAAACTCTACAAGGGCTTGACCTTGTTGGTGCGTGCAGGTTTGGATTCAAATATGGACTTCCGTACACAGCGCACTGCAACCTCAACACAGGCCGACCCACAAGGTTTCTATCGTGAGCAGATTATCCGCTCAATGCAGTACACGGGAGATTTCTTGCTCCGCTATACACACGACTTCAAGGAGCACGATGTAAACATCACCGCAAACTTCGGTGGTAGCATCTTCAACCAGCACTACGCAAAGCATCAGCAGTGGGCAGACAACCTCAAAAACCCAGGTGTCTACACCCTTGCGAACTCTATCACACAGCTCAAATCGGACAACTACGCATACAACCGTCAGACAAACTCGCTCTACGGTTTGGTGCAGGTGTCGTGGAAGAATGCTCTCTTCCTTGATATCACAGGCCGAAATGACTGGTCAAGTACACTCCCAGCGGCAAACCGTTCGTACTTCTACCCTTCGGTATCGGGTAGCGTTGTTATCAACGAGTTGGCCGACTTCGGACGCACAAACGGACTCCTCAACCTCTTGAAGGTGCGCGCTTCGTGGGCGCAGGTAGGTCACGACACCAAGCCTTACCGTATTGAGGAGTATCTCGTAACTACACTCTTCCCTGGTAATGTCACCACACAGGACAAGAAGGTAAACAGCAACCTCAAACCAGAGATCGTAACTTCGTGGGAGGTCGGCGTTGATTTGCGTATGTTCCGCAACCGCTTGAACCTCGATGTATCATACTACCGCAACCACACCAAGAATGCGATTGCCGAGATGCCTATTTCGGCCGCTACGGGTGTGTCAAAGGTCTTCACGAATGCAGGTTCAATCCTCAACCAGGGTGTTGAGATCTCGGCTCTCGGTACACTTATCCGCACCAAGGATATCACCTGGACCGTAAATGCCAACTGGTCGTTCAACCGCAACAAGGTTCTTGAATTGGGCGAGGGTATCGACTATTGGCAGATTGCTCAATACTCTTCATACGCATATATGTTTGCCTATGTAGGTGGTTCGCTTACCTCAATGTATGGTCGCCCATATATGCACGCTCCGAAGGGCTCTTACGCTGTTGACTCAACAGGTAAGATGATTGATGTTTCGGGACAGCTCGTTCACGACAAGAACGGTGCGCCAATGGTTGACAACGACCTCTCGTATATCGGCGAGTGTATGCCTGATTGGCGAGGTGGCTTTGGAACATCGTTCAGTTGGAAGGGACTCAAAGTGGGCGTCAAGTTTGACGGACAGTATGGTGGCAATGTTTGGTCGCTCACCAACTGGGTTTTGAACTACCGCGGTAAGGGTACTGCAACCCTCGCAGGTCGTGAGGGTGGCCTCACACCACAGGGCGTCGTATTGCTTGACGACGGCAACTACAAGGTGTGCGACATCACCCACAACAAGGAGTCTATCCAGCTCTACTATCAGGCGAAATATGAGCGTAACTGTACCGAGGCTAACTTCGTAGAGACTTCGTTCTTGAAGTTGCGCGAGGTTCGCGTAGAGTATTCGTTCCCAAAGAAGCTCCTTGCAAAGAGCAAGGTTATCCACGGCTTAACCGTAGCACTCTACGGAAACAACCTCTACTGTTGGAGCAAGTTCCCAGGATTTGACCCAGAGGCTGTATCGTTGCGTGGCGCGGCTCTCTCGCCAGGCTTTGACCTCTTGCAGATGCCAGGAACAGCATCTTATGGTGGTAGCATCTCTATAACATTCTAATCGGAGGAGAAAGAGATATGAAAAGATATATAACATACATTACAACTTGTTTGGTTGCAGCATTTGCTCTCGGTTGTGCAAACTTTGACGAAATGAGCAAAAACGATTATGCTGTATATGAGACTACAACAGAGTCGTTCGTGCAACCTATATTGTATCAGACCGAGTACCAGACACTCCAAGCGGAGTACAATGTCTTGGCTCACATAATGCAATATACCATCTCAACAAACTATGAGTCAACAGCACAGTTGGCATACAACTACTCTATTGCCGACCAATACACCAACTACACTTGGGCACTCTACAAGCAGTTTGGCGATGCTCAATATATGTTGGCACAGGCCGAGAACGACGAGAACCCTGCAATGAAGGGTGTGGCGTTGATACTTCGCACCTATATTGCAGCCCTCATCACCGACACCTACGGCAATGTCCCTTACTCAAAGGCGGGACTCATCAACTTGCAGGGCGATAAGTTTGACTATATGGTCGCTTACGACAACCAGAAGGATATCTATATCGATATGTTCCGTTCGCTTGAAGAGGCAAACAGCTGCTTCCTTCGTGCCGAGAGCATTATGGCGACCGAGAGCACCGCAAACTTCAACTTTGACCCTAACTGCGACTACACATTTGACGGAAATATCAAGAAGTGGCGTCGCTTCGGCAACTCGCTCTACCTCCGTCTGTTGGTTCGCGCCGCAATGAAGATTCAAGAGGAGAGTAGCGGCGTCGTATCGTTGGGTGCAGAGTATGGCGAGATGAACATCTTCTACAAAATTGCCGAAATCTACAACTCTTTCGTATCGGGTGGCGGTCAGTATCCGGTAATGCAGAGCGTTGACGACAGCGCACGCGTGAAGTTTGACAAGATGAACTCTGCGCTCTACACTCCATTCTACTCCATCACAAGTGGTAGCTGGAATGCGGCAGCAGCGTGCGAGACACTCACCAATATGATGATTCACAAGGACGCCAATGGCACTATCCTTCGCGAGGACCCTCGCTACTATCGTATCTTCACAAAGGCGATGGGTGCGCCAACACAGATTATGCGTTCAGATATGAAGACCTTCTTTGATGTCAACATTTCAAGCAGCGGTAACTCGTTGGTTGGCCGATATACACGCGGTCTTGTTACGGGTACTCATACGGGCGATATGCAGAATGGACCTTCGTATGCAATGATGAACTACGACGAGTTGTGCTTCCTCTTTGCGGAGGCGGGTGTTCGTGGTTGGATCACAATGTCTGGCGCCGAGTACAAAAAGCTCTATCTTGACGGCTGTCGCAACTCAATGATTCAGTGGCAGGCTGATTGGGAGAAGGCGATTGACTATCTCGCTCCTAACTCAAAGGAGATTACCGGATATGTTGACTATTTGAGCAGCGAGTTCAAGTACGACACCGCGCTTGAACAGATTATGGCTCAAAAGTATCTCGCAACCCTATGGGTAGGTGTTGAGTCGTGGGCGGACTACCGTCGTACGGGATACCCTATGCTCAAAACAAATGGCCCGGCAGCCGAGAACAAGGGTGTATTGCCAACTCGTTTGCGCTACCCTACCACCGAGTCGTTCCAGAATGCAACGAACTACAATAACGCTGTGAACGATTGGTTGGGCGGAAGCAACAATATGCTTGTTGATATGTGGTGGGCTTCAACCGCCGAGAGTCAGGCAAACCGCGCAAAAGGTCGTCAATAACCAACAAAAACGAACCGAAAAGATATGAAACGATACTTTATATATATAATAATGGTAGTAGCAACCCTCGTTGTAGGTTGTACTACCGACCAGACAGAGACCCCTCCAATGGTTGAAGTTGGAGATATTGAGGTGACTTACAGTGTTGACGGCGAGGAGATAGAGCTTCTCTCTGCAACACCGCAGGGTCAAATCCTAACCGTAAATGTTAATATCAACTATCCGGGTATCTATTGGACACCAACCTCCGACAAGGAGTGGTGTCAGGTGGTTGAGGAGCCTCACTACGGCAACGGCACATTCAAATTGAACCTCGCTGCCAACACAGGCTTCTATGCTCGCGAGGAGGCGACCATCACCTTCACCGCAGGAGAGTACAAGGAGAGCGTCTTGAAGGTTACCCAGGAGGGCAATGTATTCTTCATTGACAAGCACTACACAACCTTGACAAAGGGTGCAGCGACAACCTCGTTCAAGCTCTCTACACCTTATGAGTTTGAGTTTGAGGCGAGCGACTGGATTTCAACCCAAATCGCATCGCAGACAACTGCAACCGATGCGTCGGGCAAACCTTACTATGAGTACAGCGTAAATGCCAACATCGCGGAGAATACCGCAGACTCTCGCTTCGGCCACCTCTACATCAAGCGTAAGGGCGAGTCGGAGGTCATTGAGTCTATCCACTTCTGGCAGTATGGTACCGATGTTGAGTATGACAGCAACGGCAATATCTTGATTGCGGCACAGAGCGCAAACCCATTTGAGGTGCGTATCCCAACCGCACTCGTAGAGAATGTCACCAACCCTTCGTGGGCGGCTCTCACCGTGGTAAACAATGACGACGAGACCACTTCGTACCTCTTCACTTGCGAGGATAACCCAAGCGACGCTTCGCACATTCGCGACTTGGAGGTTGAGTTCTCGCTCTTTGGCAACGAGGCTATCTCGCTCTCGTTCGTTAAGCAGAACTACTACGATGTTGGCGGTATCATCTCCGGACACGGATTGGCTCTTCTTGCCAAGACCTTCAACGAAGGTGGCAACTGCGACCGTTGGAAGACCGATGGCAAGTTGGTTATCCTCAACGATATTGATATGGCCGACATCACCGAGTGGACACCTATCGGCACAGCTACCAAGCCTTTTGACTTGGAGTTTGATGGCGGTGGCAAGAAGATTCTCAACTTCAAGGGACGCAACCCGTTCTTCGGAACCTGCTCGGGCGCAACCATCAGCAACTTCGTATTTGACGAGAGTTGCGAGCTCTCTATCGCAGGCAATGTCAGCGGTAATCAGAACCTTGCACCTTTGGCAAGCGCAATTACGAACAAGACCGTAATTACGGAGTGTATAGTAAACGCAAACCTCGCGTTTGACAATATGAAGGCCACAACCAATATCTCGCTCTATGTCGGTGGTTTGGTTGCACGCGCTGACGCCACTTCGTCTATCACAAACTCAAAGTATTACGGCACAATCTCTCTTCCAGAGGATAGCGCAACATCAACCACCTCTACTTCGCAGGGTAACCTCTTCGTAGGTGGAATCGTCGCGCACACACTCGGTACAGTTGAGGGTTGTACTTTTGGTGGTACAATCTCGCACAATGCAACTATTAGAACCGTATATATCGGTGGTGTTACCGCTTGCTGCGAGGATGGCAGTATCTTGAAGGCGAACAACTGCAACGGTACTATCGCCTACAACTCGCCTCGTAAGGTTGCAGGTTTGAACGACGCAAGCCGCTTCAACTACTCGGGTGGTATTGTTGGTCAGGCAAATGGTGGCGAGATTGAGGGCAACACCTTCAATGGCCGTATCACATCTACATCAAGCATCAAAACCGTATATCTTGGCGGTATCGTAGGTCGTCTTTATGGTGGAGCAACCGTGTTGAAGAATAACTCTACATCGCGCAGCTCAAAGATTATTATGACGGGTGCAGCGCGTTACACAGGCTTGGGTGGCCTTGTGGCGTTGCTTGATGCCAACACAGGCGGCTACTCGCTTGACTTCACGAACGACACAGGCTCGTTTGAGGGTATGATCTCGGGCGGTAGCGCGAGTGACGCTTTTGAGGCGGGCAACTGCTATATGGGTGGTATCATCGGCGAGAGCGATGCAAACCTCACGCTTATTGCTCCAAAGTGGAGCGGAAGCATAGATGTTGACCACACATCGGATGTAACTTGGTACAACCTCGCTGCCGGCGGTATCGTAGGTGCGGTGGGTAAGTACAGCGCAAAGGATACTCCTGTTGCAAGCACAGCTACAATCTCGGGAGCAGTCGCTTCGGGAGAGATTGCAGTAAGCAGCAGCAAGAACAATGTAAAGACCGCCCGCGCATCGGTCGGTGGCATTCTCGGTTGGAACTACGGAGGCTTGACACTCACCGACTCGTCGTTTACGGGTTCGGCAACTTGGTTGTCGGCAGATGCTCGCCAGAATAGCCAAGTTTACATTATGGGCGGCCTTGTAGGTAGCGTAGATGCGGGTAACTCCACAATCTCTAACTGCCACAACCAGGGCGTAGTCTTCAACTGGCACTACAACAACAATGGCCCTGCAAATACGGGCGTAACCATCTACACATACAACTATACGGGTGGTATCATCGGAGCCTACGGCTGCGTAGCAACCACATCGGGCAAGCTTACGATGGAGAATTGCAGCTGCAACTCGGCTCTCTCATCATATCGTGGCGGTATCGGTGGTATGGCTGGCTATGTTGCAAACGCAACTATCAACAACTGTCGCTTCACAGGCGGTATGACACTCAATCAGGACCTCGGACAGTACAACAGCATCTTTGGTGGCGTGGTCGGTATCGCAGCCGCGAATACAACCATCAGCAACTGCGTTGTTCGCGCCGATATGAACGGAATGTATGCAGGATCTTGCCCATTGAATGGCGGTGGTTTGGTAGCGATTATGAAGAGTGGTGCCGTAGTTGAGAATTGCAAGTTCTACGGAAATGTTGACTTGGGCGAACTCCACAAGGACGAGATAGACGAGTACTGCGGAGGCTTGGTTGGTCACGCCGAGAGCGGTGCTGTCGTTAGAGATTGCGCCTACGGAGGATATGTTCGCAGCGTCTATGTAAACAGCGACGAGCTTGCTGTTCAGCACGCGTTGGGTACAGCAACCGTATCAAAGCTTCCAAGTGAGGGAACTGCAACAAACATCACCCATTGGAACGGAGAAGAGTAACTATAACAAACCTAAATACAAACTAAAATGAAAAGAGATGATTCAAAGGCATTCGTTGCGTACGAAAAGCCACAAATCAGCCACCTTACTTTCTGCGTGGAGCAAGGATTTTCGGCAAGTATCACGCTGGACGATATGTACGAAACAGAGGGTTCGTGGGAATAATTGTTTAATGAAAAAAGAGAGTAAAAAAGTTATGAAAAAGTTTTTTGGCACAATTGCAACCCTCGCAGTAGTATTATTTGCCGGTTGTACACAGGATTTCACAAACGGAGGTGAGCAGCCACTCGGAGGCTCAACCCTCAAACTCAAATTGGCCGACAGCAAGACACAGCTTGGTGAGCTTGTAGATGGCTCTCGCAAGGTATATTGGGTAGATGGCGACCAGATTTGCGCCGACGGCAATGCCTCTACGGCTATCGCTGTTGACGACAGCAACAAGGGTGTTGCAACATTCTCGTTCGCAGGCAACCTTGACTACCCTTGCAACATTCTCTATCCAGCCGAGATGTACAAGGACGCTACAACTATCACCCTTCCAGCAGTTCAGGCTGCGGCGAAAGGCTCGTTTGGTAGCGATGCAGCACCTATGGCAGCTGTTGCCGAGGGTACTAGCACCCCATTGTTGAAGCACCTCACCGCAACTGTTCGCCTTCGCGTTAAGGCTGCAAGCGAGGAGCATACCGCTCTCCGCACAGTCAAGTTCCAGGGCAACAACAGCGAGCAGGTGTCGGGTGACTTCACCATTGACTACGCTAACGCAACTCTTACAGAGACATCTACCGCAGCAGCAGACCTCGTAGTGGCTGCCAAGGTTAATCAGACTCTCACAACCGAGTCTACTATTGATGTATTCGTAGTTGTACCTGCACGCGAGTATGCAAACGGCTTTACCGTAACTCTCCTTGATGAGAATGGCCACTTTATGACCAAGGCGAAGGCATCAGCAGTCACTATCGCAGCAGGCGAGATCTACGCTATGCCTGACTTGACATTTGCCCCTACCGGCACACAGTTTGATGTTGAGATTTCAAGCGCAGCGGAGTTGATTGCCTTTGCAAAGGCTTTCAACGCTGGCGAGTACGCTGACAACTCGTTCATCGCAGGCTTGACCGAGGATATCACATTTGACGCAGAGACAAGCGCAGAGTTTGAGTCTATCGGTAATGCTGACACCTACTTCTATGGTCGTTTTGATGGTAACGGCAAGTCTATTAACGGTCTCACCTCAACAAAGCCTATCTTCGGCTACACTCAAACAGATGCCTACATCTACAACTTGACAATTGGCGAGACCAGCTCGTTCTCGTTCAACTGCGATGAAGATGGTGCTATGGCCGCTCTCGTAGGCTACCACAAGGGAGAACTTACCAACTGCCACTGTAATGCAGATGTCACATTGGTTGGCGAGTGGAATGCGAACACCCGTGTCGGAGGTTTGGCAGGTCGTTTGGTTGAGGGTAAGGTTACCAACTGCTCTATGAGCGGCGATCTCACTCTTGACGCCACATTCCTCAGCACCGGTAGTGCATATATCGGAGGTGTTGCTGGTGCATCTACAAACACTGCCTCTGTAATCACAAATTCTCACTTCTCGGGTAACCTTTCGGTACTCGGTGGTGTTTCAGACTCTTCAAAGGAGTACTTCATCGGTGGTGTCGTTGGTATGTTGCGTGGTACTTGTACAGAGTGCTCTTCCAAATACAACGAGGTTGCAGGTAGCGTAACCGTCTCAACTCTTGCAAATAACTTCGCAAAGGCACATATCGGTGGTATTGCTGGTCAGGTTGATGCAGGTGTATTCAACAACAACACCAACTATGCAACCGTTAAGTTCAATGTTACCGACACTGACTACAGCGAGGTTCGCGTAGGAGGAGTTATCGGTGCAAACCGCGTAAGCGTTAGCGACCTTGAAAACAATGGTCTTGTAGTTGCTTATCCAAATGCAAAGAATATCCTCTGCCACAATATCTATATCGGTGGTATAATTGGTGTATCGGAGAAGGGTGAGTACAGCCCTGAAACAATTGTGATTGACGAGACAACCAACAACGGAGAGGTTCTGTTTAGCGGTCACAAGAGTACTGTTGATGCTGACGACATACTGCACAACTGGATTGCCGTTGGTGGTATTATCGGTTACGACTACACCGGAGTTAAAAACCATACAAAGAACTCCACAAACAATGGTCTTGTAGGTGTATCATTCGCAGCAAAGGAGAATGGTCGTGCAGCCGCCGTTGGAGGTATCGTAGGTCTGTTCTATCGTGGTGGCTCAATCATTGAGTCGTGCGTAAACAATGGTCATGTACTAAACCATAACTTCAACAATACAAACAATAAGTCGAATATCGGCTCCGGCGGTGGTGCTTTCGGTGGAGGTATTGCAGGTTATGCTGCTGGTCAGAATGGTACACTCCTCACTATTAAGAATTGTCAGAACACTTGCGTAGCCCCTCCAAGCAGTTACTCATCTTATGTTCACGGTGGTATAACAGCGGGTGTCGGCGTATATGGTTTGCGTGGCCACAACGGAGGTTTGGCGGGTCTTGCAACTTATGTTGACCTTGACAGCAACATCTGCTCGGCAAATGTATATCAGCACCAGCAGGGCTACAGCGGTGGCTTGGTAGGTTGGTTGGCAAGCTCTACTTTGCAGAAGTGTACATTCAATGGAGCATCATTCCAAACACCGTCTAATACAACTGTTGCAGAGGGTGGTTTGGTAGGTTATGCTACAACCTCTACAATCAAGGAGAACATCTTCAACTCTGCTATCACAGGTACCAAGACAACTGTTGCAACTGGTGGCGCAGGTGTACTTGTAGGTATTTCTGACGCCGCAACTACCATCACCGACAACAAGGTTAAGGGTACTTTCTATGGTGCTGCCATCACCCTTGATAGCAAGATGGTAGGCAATGGTACTCCTACCATTTCGGGTACTACACTCTACACAGAGTAAAACACTTTGCCCATCTGCCGAGCTCTGCCTTCTCTGCCTTTGGGTGGGGCTCGGTGATGTGGCATTAAGAAATAGAGAGTAAAATGAGAAGATTTTTTATTCCGATTCTAACAATCTCGCTCCTCGCACTTGGAGTAGCCTGCACGCCCGACAATCCGGACGGCGGCTACGAGTATGAGGATGTTACGGGACCATATATCCCTACGGGTAAAATTACATTCCGAGGTACGGTATGTTCGGGCAACACTCCGCTTGCCGGTGTAGTTGTATCGGACGGTATCTTGTGTGTGGCTACCGACGAGAGTGGTTATTTTGAGATTGATAGCGACCTCGCAAAGACGAAGTTCGTTCACGTGAGTGTCCCTTCGGGCTATAAGGCTCGCAGCGACGCTAACGGTATTCCTCAACACTACCACCTTGTGACCGACGCCGAGAAGCAGGCCAATCTTTGCGAGCATACTTTCAACCTTGAAAAGATCTCAATCGGCGACCCCGAGCAGTTCACGATGTTTATCTGTGCAGACCCACAGCCTCGTAGCAGCGGTGCTGGCTGGGATAATATCGCCTACCACTCGCTTGACTGCGCAGAGGATATGTATCGCGATATGTCCGAGTTGGCGGCAAAGATTACCGACCGCCAAGTATATGGACTTACGCTCGGTGATGTTACCCACGAGAATATGTCGCTCTATGCCGATTACAAGAAGGGCGTAAAGCGCATCAAAGATGCCTCAACCCGTGGCAGCTTCCAGATGCACACCTGCATCGGAAACCACGACAACGACACCACCTCCAAGAGCGACGAGGAGGGACGACACAGCTTTGAGGAGAACTTGGGACCTGTAAACTACTCGTTCAACATCGGTAAGATTCACTTTATCTGCATTGACAACCTCATTATGAAGTTGAATGCAGATGGCGTACTCAAATCGTACAACCAAGGTCTGACCGACGATTTGTGGAAGTGGTTGCAGAACGACTTGCGCTATGTTGACCGCGAGAGTACAATTATGATTGCTACCCACTCGCCAATGTTCCGTATGCAGAGCAACTCCGACCGTTGGAACACCAACGCCACAAAGCACGGCTACGACTACAAGAGCCTGCTCTCAAAGTACAAGAAGGTACACGCCTGGGCGGGTCACGTTCACGCGGGCTTCTGGTACATCTATCCGGAGGGGCACGACTGCCGAAACATTGAGGTTCACACCCTCGCACGCTCAACGGGCGAGTTGTGGACAAACGAGTACATCGCAGCGAGCCAGCCTCGTGGATATATCGTTATGGAGGTCACAGGCGAGGATGTAAGTTGGTACTTCAAGCCTACGGCATATCAGTCGGGCAAGTTCATAACCAAGACACCAAGCCAACCTGCCTACAAGTACCGCGATTGGAAGCTTGATAGCGACAAGGAGACTCTCCTCGTCAACGGCAAGAAGATTGACAAGTCGTATCAGATGAAGGTCTATGAGCCTACCGCCTACGGCGATGGTTATATCTATGTTGATGTCTTTATCTGGGATAGCTATTGGGAGTATCCACACTTTGATGGTATGAAGATGCAGAAGGTGCCTTTGGAGCAGTCGTACGGCTTGGCTCACAAGGAGATTCAAGACCACTACTACAAGGTCGGCAACAAGACCAAGGGCGATGCAGGTTACGCAGGAACATACACCCCTATCGGCTACCCTACTACCCTCTTCCGCATCTACGAGCCTCGTCCAACGGGTTCGGGTACGGTAACTATCACCGACCGCTTCGGCAATAAATATTCAAGAACTATATCTTGGTAAAAGATGATAAACCTTAAAAAACTATCTACAACTCTTATCCTCCTGCTGACGGCTATATGCGCCTATGCAGGAGGCATAAAGAGCGGTGCCGATCTTGCGGCATTCGCCTCGGCAATAAACAAGGGCGAGGATATCTCGGCTTGGCGCAACGAAGAGGGCGTAGTCTGCTTTGAGGGCGATATCGATATGGCCAAAGTCAAGAAGTTCCCGACCATCAAATCTTTCGGCGGAACTATTGACGGAAAGGGCTATGCCATCAAGAATTGGAAGGCTCAAAATGCCCTTATCCACGAGCTTCTTGAAGGTGGTAAGATTCAAAACCTCCGCATAGACGCTTCGTGCGTGATGAAGGCGCAAAACAAGGGTGGAGAGTATTTCCTCGGTTGGATTGTCAACATCAACAATGGTACACTCCAAAACTGCGAGAACCACGCTCCACTTAACCACAAGTCAAACTACACCGAGAACGACCTCTACATCGGTGGCTTGGTCGGCTCAAACCGATATGTCGTGATTGACTGTCGCAACTACGGTCGTATTGCCTCCGAGTGCGTAGCGAGTGCCGAGAAGGATATCTATCTCCGTATGGGCGGTATCATCGGTGGTGGATATGCCAAAATTTTGCCTTGTGCCACAAATATACGCTGCTACAACTACGGCGAGGTTGTCTACGAAGGCGATATGCCGAACGACCGCATTGGCGGTATTATTGGCGATGCCCACAAGACGACAACCAAGATGTGTGTCAATCGTGGAAACATCACCTCAAAGTCAAACCTCAACATCAACGGCAAGTCGGGTCGCTCGTGGGTCAGCGGTATCGCCACCTACGGAAGGCGCGATATAATCTGCTGCGACAACTTCGGAGATATCACCTCAACAGGTGCTAACGAGGCCTACGCAGGAGGTATCGCCGCGATGCCACACTCAAAGCTCGTCATCGCCGACTGTACAAACTATGGTAAGGTGGAGGCGACAAACGACCGACCAGCATTCGTTGGTGGCGTTGTGGGCAATATCGGCCGAGAGGTACACATCGTCAACGGCATCAACCGTGGCGTTGTACGCTTTGCAGGTATGTCGCCCGACAAGGCTTCGTGTGTAGGCGGTGTTGTGGGTAACATCTACGCCACAAAGAAGGCCACATTTGGCGCATATTTGCGTCGTTGCTGCAACTTTGGAAAGGTTGAGAGCCAGTCGGGAGGCAACAACTACGAAAATAGCGATAAGGCTATCCATACGGGCGGTGTGGTAGGTCGCTCATTGGGTACAGGAGCAGCCCCTATTCGCGTGCTTGACTGCTCAAACAAGGGCGAGGTTAAGGCTATAACCGGACGACGAGGCAACATCGCAGGCTATGTGGCGATGACAAAGGTGTCGGGTGGCTGGTTTGACAACAATATGGCAGAGCCTGCCGAGCCTATGGCCGACGGCTCAACCATCTTCGGACGAGTTACCAACACCGCAGGCGAGCCAATCGCGGGTGTCGTTGTCAGCGACGGCGTAAGCTGTGTTGCAACAGACGGATTTGGTTATTACGCCCTCAAAAGCGATATGGCAAAGAGCCGCTTTGTCTTTATCTCGGTGCCTGACGGCTATAACTTCTACGCACGCAAGAGCGTTCCGCAGATATTTCGTCGCATACCGCGCTACACAAAGGCTGTAACGGCAAACTTTACGCTTGAAAAGCGCACCTCGTCAAGCGAGAACTACACCGTCGTAATGATTGGCGACCCTCAAATGAGAGGCCTCGGACACGATGGCTCGGGCGAGCGTTTCCGCGATGTGGTTATGCCGGATATTGACCAATTCAAGAGTACACGCGAGGGCGAGTTCTTCGCAATAAACCTCGGCGACTTGGTATACAACTGGATGGCGGGCTACGATGACTATATGGATATTTGCGCCTCGGCCCAATATCCGATGTTTAATGTCATCGGCAACCACGACTACGACCAGGAGACCCTCTTTGAGACAAAACTCGGTACTCCATTCTACGAGGAGTATGTCTCGCCAACCTACTACTCATTCAACATCGGCAAGACGCACTACATACTCGTTAACGACATCGTATATAGTCGCGCAAAGGCCACCGACCGCTACTCGGCCGGCTTGGAGGAGGAGCAGATGCGCTGGCTTGAAGAGGATTTGAAGTTTGTGCCGAAAGACCACACTATCGTAATTTGCGGACACGCACAGCTCTTCCACCGCCACGGAACAAGTGCCTACTCATACGGCAAAAAGCACCTCAACTACGAGCGTTACTCAAATCTTCTCTCGCAGTACAAGCGCGTATATTCGTGGTCGGGACACTACCACGACAACTTCGGCTTTGACTATGCGGGCAAGAAGGGCTTTGAGAACTTGGCAAATGTTACGAGCATCACCGTAGCGCGTTGCAACGGACAGCTTCGCTCAAACAAGGAGCTAAACACCGACGGTACAACCAACGGCTATATGGTCGTAGAGGTTACGGGCGACAAGTTTGAGTGGTACTACAAGACCGTTGGCAAGGGACGCGACTACCAGATGCGAGCATACTCGCCACTGCGTAGCGAAGATGGCTATGTTAAGGCTACTATTTGGAACCACTCGGCCGACTATTGGAGCAATCCTGAATGGTGGGAGAACGGAGTAAAGGTTGCCGATATGGAGCACGCCCCAGACTTTGACCCGGACTATCTTGAAATTTACAAGACGCTCGAACACCTGAAAGGTCGTGCAGGCAACTACGCCAAGCCTTCAAAGTCGCGCTTTATGTTCCGCGTCAAGCCAAGCGAAGGCGTTCGCTCGGGCGAGGTGCGTGTTACGGATAATTTCGGCGTTACCTACACCCAAAAGGTTGAGTGGTAATATCTACAAAAAGAGCATTTACAAAAGTTAAATTATAAGTTATGACTTCTATTAAGAGAATCTTTTCACTGCTCGTCTGCCTATTTCTCATTATGGCTTGCACACCCGGCAGTCAAATAGGTGGCGACGAGAATGGCGACAATAACACCGAGCAAGTTCCCGATGGCGGCGACAACTCCGAAAATGAGGGTGGTAACACCGAAGGTGGCGGAAATGAAGGCGGCGAAGGCAACGAAGGCGAAGGTGGCAATACCGAAGGTGGAGAAGGTGGCGAAGGTAACGAAGGCGGAGAAGGTAACGAAGGTGGAGAAGGTAACGAAGGTGGTGGCGAGGAGCCAAAACCAGAGGAGCCGCAGCCGGAGGAACCAAAACCAGAGGAGCCGAAGCCAGAAGAGCCGAAGCCTGCATTGCGCGTAAGCGTTATTGGCGACTCAATAAGCACCTTTGACGGCTACATCGGTGGCAATCGCGCCTACTACCCTGCCTACACGGTAACAGATGTATCACAGACCTATTGGCACAAGTTGATATATAAATATATGTCAAACGCCACATTGGATACCAATATCGCGTGGTCGGGCTCTTATGTAAGCCGTTGTACCGATAGCAACCTATCGGATAAGCACTACTACACAAAGGATTTTTGCGCCCGCGTGAAGAGTACAGGCTTGGGTAATCCTGATATCATTTTGGTACACGGAGGTACAAACGATTCAGGCAATGGCGACGGTTGGGTAACCCTCTACAAGAACTACTCTATCGCAGGAACAGCCATTCCAAGCGACAGCGAGTTTGCCTCGGTATTTGCGACTGCGGCGGCAGCGACAACGCTTGATGCAGCGTATGCCTTGGACGACACCTCGTTCGTTACGGCCTATGTTAAGCTGATGCGTATCTTCCAGCTTCGCTATCCGAAGGCCAAGGTTGTCCTGCTCATTGGCGACTATGTGGGTGAGTCTTGTCGTAAGTCAACAATCAAAATCGCCAACCACTACAACAAGGTTAGCGGATACCAACTCGTTGACTTCCAGGTAATCAGCCCTTACAAAGAGAACAAGGTTATTACCAAGGTTTCCAGCAGTCACCCTGACGAGAATGGCTTTGAGGTTATGGCAAATTACATCTACCAGCAGGTAGGTAAGTACCTTGAATTGCCAATCGTTCAAGACCCTTCACAGCTCACAGATGTAACCGAGCGCGAAGGCAACTGGAACTAATCCAAGGACAACACAAAAACAGAAATGGGCTACCGCACGGTAGCCCATTTTGTTGGTTGTAGATGCTATATAGTCACCTACTACTTGATACGCTCGTAGTACTCGCGAGTGCGGGTGTCAACGCGAATCTTGTCGCCTGTGTTGATGAACAAAGGAACCTTGATTGTTGCACCTGTGTTTACAGTTGCCGGCTTCAACGAGTTGGTAGAAGCGGTGTCACCCTTGATACCTGGCTCGGTGTAGGTTACCTCCATATCAACGATTGGTGGCAACTCGGCTGCCAACACTACATCCTTGTCGGTGTGGTACATAACCTCCACAATCTGACCGTCGGCCATAAGGTCGTAGTTGTCAATCAAAGACTTCTCAATGTTGATCTCCTCAAAGGTCTCGGTGTGCATAAAGTGTGCACCCAGATCGTCCTCATAGGTGAACTGATAGGGACGACGCTCAACGCGTACCT
>JAEIGA010005159.1_pt1 | contig 20045 bp, 14 predicted proteins | sample 9270691 | NCBI WGS metagenome assembly JAEIGA01 (sample SAMN17057246, study PRJNA624740) | gut metagenome | biome: biome; isolation source: fecal sample | host: Bos grunniens | place: China: Xizang | collected 2019 | reverse complement strand
CGCTCCTCGTCAGCGAGGAACATCATCTCAACGTGCTGTCCTTCCTTCATGAGGTCAGCGTTGTCAACGAGGTCAGTGTCGAGGTGGATCTGCTCGTAAGTCTCCTCGTGCATGAAGTTGAATCCGTCCTCATCCTTGTAAAGGAACTGGTAAGGTCTTCTCTCAACATTGATAGTGTCGATCTTTGCACCTGCTGTGAAAGTGTTCTCGAGGATACGTCCGTTCTCGAGGTTTCTGAGTTTTGTCTTTACGAAAGCTGGACCCTTTCCTGGCTTAACGTGCTGGAACCATACGATCTGGCATGGCTTGCCGTTGAAGCTAAGGTAAAGTCCGTTCTTGAAATCAGCTGTTGTTGCCATAAATATAAAATGTTAAAAATTACTTAGTCCTGAATAGATAGTCCGATCCGCGCTGCTAGCCTTACAATGCAGATTCAACTGAATGTTTTATATGGCCTTGCGAAAATCGGCTGCAAAAATAGAAAATACTCTGCTACCTACCAAATATTTTGCTGAGCATCAGGCTATTCTCCCCAAGTCTTCCTCCATTCAGGGACGTACTTGTTCAGATCCGTGATGCTTTCTGCCACCTCTTCAAGCAGCCACTTCGGAGTGGATGTAGCTCCGCATATTCCCACCTTGTCATCTGCTCTGAACCATTCCCTTTTGATTTCATCTACTGAGTCGATGTGGTATGTCCTGATGTTCAATGACTTGCAGAGTTCGCAAAGCACCTTTCCGTTTGAGCTGGCTTTGCCGGAAACAAAAATTATTATATCGTGCTCAAGAGCGAATCTTGACAATCTTTCATGTCTGGAAGCCACCTGAGAGCAGATGGTATTATGGATCTTGAGCAACTCGGTACCCTTGAATCTTTCCACGGACAGCTCGTTATGTCGTGCCATGGCCTCTTCCATACGTGAGCAAAGACGTGAGTATTCAGATGGGCTCTTGGTGGTCTGGCTGAACACCTCAGTCGGCACGTCAAGGCGAATGCTGCCGACCTTGATGGCTGCTTCAAGCATGAGAAGATTCTCTACGACTATAGCCGTGCCTTCTGTCTGACCAATCAGTCCCAATACTTCGGCATGACCGATCTTTCCGAATATGATTATCTGGCCTTTGCCAAGTTCCTGATGCTTTATATAAGCTTCCTTGATACGCTGCTGAAGCTTGAGGACAACCGGACAAGTGCAGTCTATGATTTCAAATCCGAGATTTCGGGCCTGGATATATGTCTGAGGCGGTTCTCCATGGGCACGGATGAGCAGAGTCTCTCCTGTTGCGTCCACCATCTCTTCCATGTCTTCCTTGTCGATGGTGACAAGGCCCTGGTTTACGAGCCTGGTAAGTTCTGCGTCATTATGTACTATCGCGCCTAATGAGAACAGACGCTTTGCACTTTCATTGTCATTAAGGAATTCCTCAGCTTTGCTGATAGCCTGGATGACTCCAGCGCAGAATCCTGAATTCTTGTCTATGTCTACGGTGAGCATAAATAACGTATTTTAGCAGTCAAAACGCTCTTTGATGATCTTCTTGAGCCACTCAAGCTGCTGTTCCATGTTCATATATGAGTTGTCCAGAACAATGGCATCTTCTGCCTGAGTCAGAGGGGAAGTCTCTCTGTGTGAATCTATATAATCCCTTTCCTGGAGATTCTTCAACACATCTTCCAGATTCACATCTTCTCCCTTTGCGCGCATCTCGTCAGCTCTTCTTTCAGCCCTTATCATCGGGTCTGCGGTCATGAAAAGCTTCAGTTCTGCATCGGGAAAAACAGTTGTTCCTATGTCTCTTCCGTCCATGACAACCCTCTTCATCTTACCGAATTCACGGAGTTTCTTATCTACAAAGTCACGAACCTGAGGCACAGTGGCGATAGGACTTACCTTTCCTGCCACCTCCAACGACCTGATTTCAGCCTCTATGCATCTCTCGCCTATGTATGTTCCTTCAGCTCCGAAGTGGAGGTCGAGACTTTCGAGAGCCTTTTCCAGATTTGGCACGTCAATTGTATTGTCGTCGGAGATGTATCCGCCTTCAATTGCAAAGAGAGTGACTCCTCTGTAAAGGGCGCCGGAATCAAGGTACAGGAAAGAAAACTCGTTTGCGATGATTTTGGCAAAGGAGCTTTTACCTGTCGAAGAGTAGCCGTCAATGGCAATTATTATATCAGGAATATGCATTATATACTTATTCGTAAAAATCATGCAAAAGTATAAATTATTGTGTAAACTCCCAAAAATGTCGATATTTGTAAAACTATAAATCGTGGACTATGAAGATCTTGATTATTGACGATGAACGTTCTATCCGTAATTCTTTGAAAGAGATACTTGCAGATGAAGGATATGATGTGGATGTGGCTGAAAATGGCCAGCAGGGCTGTGAAATGGCAGATAAAGAAAAGTACAGTGTCATTTTCTGTGACATCAAGATGCCGGGAATGGACGGTATGGAGGTTCTGGACCGCTTCATGTCGACAGGAATAGATGCGGCGGTGGTGATGATTTCCGGACATGGCGATATAGATACAGCTGTCGAGTGCATAAAGAAGGGCGCATTCGATTTCATCCAGAAGCCTCTGGATCTCAACAGGATCCTGATCACGATAAAGAATGCTACCGAGAAGGTCTCTCTGGTCAAGGAAACAAGGATTCTTAAGAAGAAGGTATATGGACAGGAGATGATAGGTGAGTCTGAGCCTCTCGTCCATATCAAGGAAATGATAGACAAGGTGGCCCCTACAGATGCGAGGGTCCTGATCGTAGGCTCAAACGGAACAGGAAAGGAGCTCGTTGCAAGAAATCTCCATCAGAAGAGCAACAGGTCTTCTGCCCCCTACATTGAAGTGAACTGTGCGGCCATCCCTTCCGAACTCATCGAAAGCGAACTCTTCGGCCACGAGAAGGGTGCCTTCACATCTGCAATCAAGCAGCATAAGGGAAAGTTCGAGCAGGCTGACGGCGGAACGCTCTTTCTTGATGAAATAGGTGATATGTCCCTTGCAGCTCAGGCAAAGGTGCTCAGGGTGCTCCAGGAAAAGAAACTCTCGAGAGTCGGCAGTGACAAGGATATAACAGTGGATGTAAGGGTACTCGCCGCGACAAACAAGAATCTGAAGGAAGAAATCGAAAAGGGAAATTTCCGTGAAGACCTTTATCATCGTCTGAGCGTCATAGTGATCAAGGTGCCTGCTCTTGATGACAGGAAGTCGGATATACCTCTACTCGTAGAACATTTCATAGGGCAGATCTGCTCCGAAACAGGAATGCCTTCAAGGGAAATCGACAGCGATGCCATGCAGATGCTTGTCGACAAGACCTGGACAGGCAACATCAGGGAACTCCGCAATGTGGTGGAGCGTCTCCTTATCTTGTCCGGCGACCGTATCACAGCCTCTGACGTAATGGCTTACGTGCTGTAATTCCTGCAGGAATTTTCTATCCCTGATACTTAGGGAGTGTCACAGTAAACGATGCACCTCCCAGAGCGAACGATTTCTGGTAGCTGATTTCTCCATCGCATTTTTCTATGATGTTGCGGCAGATTGCAAGTCCCAATCCTGTTCCGGAACTCTTGGTCGTGAAGTTTGGAGTGAAGAGCCTGCTTTGGTTTTCTTCGCTTACGCCAGGACCATTGTCGTCAAAGACAACATCATAGTATCCTTCCTTGACTCCATTTCTCAGGCAGATGATGACTCTACCTCGAGGGGTTTCCTCTCCGCGTTCATCTGCCTCTTTCTGCATGATCTCCACAGCCTGGATGGCATTTGTGATGAGGTTGACGAAAACTCGTATCAGCTGTGGCTTCGGAGCCATGACAAAGGCATTTTCCATTCCGATATATGTGATCTTGATGTTTTCCTTGTTGTCAAAGATAAGGAGCTGGTCTTTCAAGGTCTTGTCAAGGTCAAGAAGAACCGGTTCTTCGCTGTAAAGCTTTGCAAATGTCGAGAACTCGTTTGCCGTATCTGTGAGGATATCGATGTGTTCAAGCACCACTTCCGACACCTTGTCAAACTTATCTTCCCATGCAGGATTTCCCTTCTGTTTCAATCGTATAAGTCGTTGTATCTCAAGCTTTATCGGCGTCAGAGGGTTCTTGATTTCATGTGCAACCTGGCGGGCCATCTGGCTCCATGCCTTGTCTCTCTCTGCCTGGGCGAGCTGTCGGGAAGAGTCGGAAAGGTCATGAACCATACGGTTATAGGCATCCACGAGAGATGAAATTTCGTCGTCTCGTGTATATCTGATGTATTCCAGATTGTTGATGTCTGCGGCATTCATCTTCTTGCCCATCTCCATAAGAGGCGCGAACATCGAGTTTACCTCTCTTGTGCTGAAGAGTAGAGCGAAAATGAGCAGGATGAGGAACAGATTCACCAGTACGGCAGCATGGAAGAATGCTTCCCTGCGGAAGTCATAGTTCCTGTCTGTATATGGTACGCTGACTATGGCTACCATTTCCTGCCTGCTGTTGGAGATTGGGGCATAAAGGGCCCAGTAGCTGTAGTCTGCTATCTTTTCCTGATGGATGTAGTATCTCTGGTTCTGGTGACGTATGTTGTGGAAGGCGTCCTGATCGATTCGACTTCCGATGATCATCTTTTCAAACACTTCCGGGGTTGTGGAACGGAAAACCTTTCCGTCAGGAGTGTAGAGCGTCACATCTGACTTTGTGGTGTTGCTTATGTTCTCGACAGCTGCAGCTACTTCTGGGGTCATGAGATCATGATAGTCCTCGGCGTTCCTTGTCCTGTTTTCAAGGAATGCCTGCACTGTAGTGATGCGGCTCGACATCAGGTTATGCATGTTTACCTCATTCCTCTTGTAAACGAAGATGATGCTGACTATGGTCATTGTCACGAGGATCAATACTGACGATGTGAGCAGGATAGTGTTGATGCGGGTTCTGAAATATCTGCTTCTGAACACCATCTTTGTCTTTCGTTTTGACATGGTGACAAGCAACGATAGTCCCAGAATGCCGAGAAACAGGTATGAGAATGATGTGAAAAACACCATGGCGGTGCGTTTCGGTCGTGAAATGACGACTGTCTCGTCGTTGTTGATCCGGTGGATGAAATGCGTGTAGTCATTTATGCGCATGACACCTGACTTGTTTCCGTCGCTGAAAACTTTCTCGAAACCCTGCGTGAAGGTCGGATAAGGGTAGTTTCCCTTATATGATGAAAGTCTTTCATCTTTGTACTTTGCATACGAATACATATACGGAATGTTCAGTTCTCCAGGTTGAGAGAACCTTCCGAGTATGCTGTAATATCCCTTGTCTTCGCGGTTAGAGTTCGGTTCTATCTCGATCAGCAATCTGGCAAGTCCGTTTTCCTTTGAATAGAAGACAAATGTTCCTATGTAGATGCTTCTTCCGTTCATGTCTGTCATGAATCTGAAGTTAGAGCCATCTGCGATAGGGCTGCTGTTTTGGAGAAGTCTGTTGAATATGCCTTGTCCGGTCTTGTCTTCATTATGAACTACTTTCACATTCATGATGTAGTTCTGCATCGCTCGTCCAAGATATGTGTCGGAAATCCTGTTGTGGATCATTCCGGACGTGTTCTTGATGGCTGTAAGAGAAGATATTATCTGGTCGGTTGCGATTGCTTCCTCGACACTTCTTAACTGAATCTCCAGCGCAAGGTCTCTGTCGACCGAGAGCCTGCTTGCCCATACATCCACTCTGTCCACCTCTTTTGTGAATCCTATCAGGCTGGACGTGAAAGAGAAGTATAGTGCAGTTATCAAGGAGAAGACTGTAAGGGATTTTACCGACAGGAGGTCATATCTGATGCCCCAGAGCTTCTCTGCCATAGGTCTCACGGTCTGAAGCAGCAGCGGGATACAGAATGCTAATCCTATGTATGAGAAATAAATGAGTATAGAATAGTATGACTTGTCATTCCATCTGTATAGTTCAAGCGGTATGTTGGAGTTGCAGATAAGACTGCTGAGGGTGTGGTTGATGTACACTATTATCAGGACTGCCAGTACTGTAGCAGCCACTGTTATGACCTTGAGATGCTTGAGTCTCAGAAATTTATCTTTTACCAGATATGTACAGAAACATACCAGGCTTATGTATGTATTCAGCAGCAGAAGTATTCCAAGTGAAAACAACACCGGACCGTCTGCATAGAGGGAAGGGGAGAACATGTCAGACGAGCCGTTCATCTGATGGGCCCATAAGAACGCGACACCCATTATTGAAGTCAAGGTGCCGAGTATGGCTAAATAGGCCTTGAATGTCCTGTGACCTCCGAGATATAGCATTGCGGCAATTGCAAACAACAGCAGTGCAAGCCATCGGAGTGCTGAATTGTCGAAGAACAATGCAGCTGAACTGTTGTCATATATGATCTTGAAAAGAGGTGTGTCATGAATGATTACAGGTGAACCACCGCTGTGGTTAAGCGGGAGGACTGTATATCTTCCGTTAAGTTTCAGCTCTCGGTTTACTCCGTTTTCAGTCTTGCTGAGGTTTTCGATCAGGTTGTTCTTTATCTCTATACCTGCAATCACCTTTTCATTGGCAGGGCCCTGGACCGCCTTGACCACATACCATTTAGGACCAAGGTTTATATATGAAAGGTCTTCGGTTATTTCTGAAAGGGGAGATGTTATGCGGTTTCTCAGGTCGGTCAGTCTTTGGAACACCAGCCTTGATGCGATGTCATCGTTGATGACGGAAAACTGGTTGTACCATGTCATCAGAGAATCGTTCACATACCTGTATATGACCATGTCTTCCGGAAGGTCTTCCAAGACACATGGTTCTTCGGCCGGGGTCTGCCATGCTTCATGTACATATCTGTCAAGGATGTCAAGCCTTTTCTCTATGCGCTTGCCGACCATCTCAGCAGAGTTGTCTGTATATTCCCTTCGGATGTTTCCTGCCATTGACAGGACCAGCAGGATGAGCGCAATTATCGAGATTCCGTACGGAAGCTTCTTATGTAACAGGCTGTGGGTGTTCATTTTCTGATCTTATTCATGGTGATAAGGTTCTCCTTTCATGATGGTGAAGGCTCTGTAGAGCTGTTCGGTAAAGATAGCCCTTACCATCTGATGGGAGAAAGTCATCCTGGAAAGCGATATCTTCGAATCCGCTCGTCTGTATACGTCCTCGGAGAATCCGTAAGCCCCTCCGATCACAAAGACTATGTCCTTGCCTACGTAGGATATCTTGTCCTGAAGGATTTTCGCAAACTCCATTGACGAGAATTCCTTGCCTCTCTCATCAAGCAGGATTACGTCATCAGCAGGTCTGATGTTCTTAAGTATAAGTTCGCCCTCTTTGTTCTTTATCTGCTCCTTGGTCAGCGCCGCAACCTTCTTCAGCTCCGGTATCTCAGTGATGCTGAACGGGATATAATGACTGAGCCTGGACACATAGATGTCCAGTCCCTGCTTCACCCAGTCTCTGTCGGTCTTGCCGACTGTAAGTAATGTGATTTTCATAAACTGTACCAATCAACCTACAAATATAGCAAATATATTCCATTTGGAGCGGCCCGAAAATTGCAGTATATTTGCACGGAATTTTCAAGCGGAATCATATGAACAGAATCCTTGCAGGTGTGTTGACTTTCATGGCTATATGCATTTTCTGTGCCCGGACTTCGGCACAGGACAAAAGCTATGATGTCTTTAACCCGATATCAAAATATCTGGCTTGTGGAGATGCTGATAAGCTTTCTGCATGGTTCTCGGACAATCTTGAAATCACGATATTCTCCGATTCCAACGACTCCAGCAGGAATCAGGCAAGGCAGGTGATGAAGTCCTTCTTCAGGTCATACACGCCACGTTCCTTTGAAATATCCCACAAGGCAGGACGCTCAAATATGAAATATGCCTTGGGAACGCTTAACGCAGGAGGAGAGATGTTTCTCGTGACGATCTTTGTCAATTGCAAAGACACCGAATACAAGATACAGCAGCTTAAAATAGAAAGGATTGACTGATGTCAATCCTTTATTTTTGAGGCGATGTGTCAGTTTCTTTATTGGATGGTCAGTTCAACAGGACAGTGGTCTGAGCCGAATATCTCAGTGTGAATTTTGGCATCGGCCAACCTGTTGCGCATGTTCTCGGAAGTGACAAAATAATCTATACGCCACCCCACGTTCTTCTGGCGGGCCTGAAAGCGATATGACCACCATGAGTATATATCAGTCTGTTCAGGGTAGAAGTGCCTGAATGTGTCAATGAAGCCGGCATCAAGCAGGTTCGTGAACTGTCCTCTTTCTTCGTCAGTAAATCCAGGATTCATCCTGTTGCCCTTGGGGTTCTTCAAGTCTATTTCCTTATGAGCGACGTTGAGGTCTCCGCACACGATTACTCCCATCTTCTCTCCCTTTGCATTGGTCCTCTCTGCCAGTCCGATCAGATACTTCCTGAAGTCGTCCTCCCATCTCATCCTGTAATCAAGTCTCTTCAGTCCGTCCTGAGCATTAGGAGTATAGACACACACAAGGAAGAAGTCATCCATCTCCAATGTTATCACTCGACCTTCATGGTCATGCTCGTCGATATCAATTCCATAGGTTACCGATATCGGTTCATGTCTGGTAAAAATGGCTGTTCCGGAATACCCTTTCTTGTCTGCATAGTTCCAATAAGACCTGTAGCCAAGAAATTCAAGGTCTATCTGTCCCTCCTGAAGCTTGGTTTCCTGAAGGCAGAAGAAATCGGCATCCAGTTCTGTAAATATATCTGCGAATCCTTTGCCGCAAACAGCCCTCAGGCCGTTTACATTCCACGAAATGAACTTGTACATAACCGTTTAAACTTTAGAACAAATATAACTCTTTTTTCATGATTCTTCCAGAGACCTAGTGCAAAAATGGCCAAAAATGCTCGCGGTACCCCAAAATTTAAGGGTACCGCGAGCACTTTTCCTATAAAACTGCTGCAGGTCTAAAAGAATCTTATGACGTTTGGATCGCTTGCAGGATCAAAGGCTGATCCCGATTGTCCCGTTTTTCCTTCGACTGCTCACAGCAGAGGTCCGCTATACCGTTTTCTTATAACATTGCGTCCTGAAGTCGAGGAAGGCATGTCATCTTTTTAAGCGATATCTTACATGTGTAATCTGGTATTAAATATCGTAAAATGCATCGTTAGTCCCTATATAGAGTTTTTAGTCCCTAAACAAGGATAAAATAAATTTAAAGGTATAAAAAATAGAAAAATCTTATGAATCTTTTTTTAAATCAGGTGATTAAACGATGTTTCCTCTATAAATTTGGAAGTCAGCTGATGCATGTCACAGCAATAGTGTTTATGTATGTTAATTATCAAGAGACATGAAAGGTTATTATCACGCCAGCAGCCATGGAATGGAGAAAAATGACATCTTCAAAAACAGGACAGATTTTATAGACGGAATGAATGATGTTGCTTTATGTGTATTGGGATTTGATGTAGTCATAGTGTGTTTTTGTCTTATGAGCAACCATTTCCATTTTGTTCTATATGGTACTTTGGATGAGTGCCGGAAATTCATAGACGAGTATAAACGGAGATGTGCTATGAGGATGAGAAGAAACTCAGGTGAAGTGCAGGGTATGAGGCGTGTTGGTGTTCAGATAGATTTGATAGATAGTCAGGAGTATTTGGAAAATGTAATAGCATATGTGTTGAGAAATCCACTTGCAGCAGGAGTGACGCTTATGCCATATCACTATCGCTGGTCTTCTGCAAGTTGTTATTTTGCCGGTGAAGTAAGACCAGTTGGGAGAAAATTGGCTGAAATCAGTGAGCGAAAACGTTATGGAATACTTAAATCTCGTGCATCTGTCCCGGATAGTTACATAGCAGATGATGAAGGTATGATAATACCAGCTTGTTATGTAAGTGCGGAAATAGTGGAGAGTATATTCCGTCATCCTTCCAGATTGATGATGCTGTTGGCCAAGAAGATAGAAAATAATGTTGAAATACAACTGGGTGTTGCTGAGAACGTCGTTATGACAGACCAGGAGATGCTGACTCAGATGAATGAACTCATTCTCAAGGAGTTTCAAACAGAATCTATTTCACAATTGTCAATGAACCAACGCATAAAGTTGTGCTTATTGATGAAAAGAAATTTCAGAGCTGGAGTCAAGCAGATAGCTCGTCTTACTCGTCTGGATCCTACGGTAGTGGCCAAGGTTATTTAGACCTAGTGCAAAAATGGCCAAAAATGCTCGCGGTACCCCAAAATTGAAGGGTACCGCGAGCACTTTTCCTATAAAACTGCACCAGGTCTCAGCGGGACTATTCCAAAGTCCACTCTGTACCGTCCTTAGTGTCCTTGATCAGGACGCCGAGAGCCTTGAGATCGTCACGGATACGGTCGCTTGTTGCCCAGTCTTTGGCAGCCTTGGCAGCCTTGCGCTGTTCCAGAACCATGTTCACGAGTCCGTCAATGGTCTGGATGGCTTTTCCGCCTTCGGAAGCCTCTTCATCGCGGAGTCCGAGAACGCCGAACACGATGTTGTCAAAGAGATCCACAAGTGCCTTGTAGTCAGAAGTGTCAAGAGTAAGTTTCTTGTCCTTTACAGTGTTGATTATGCGTACGGCATCAAAGATGTGTGAAAGTGCGATAGGGGTGTTGAGGTCGTCGCAGAGAGCCTCGTAAACGCCTTCAATCAAGGTGCGCACCTCAGCATTTGAAGCAACTACAGAGTCTGAAGCCACTGCTGAGACAAACTCACCATAAGCAAGCGCCGGTGCAGCCTGGACGCCGCATGCAGAAGCAAGAGAGCGAAGGTCCTTTGCAGCCTGCATGATCCTCTTCAGTCCCTTTTCTGCAGCCTGGAGAGCTTCGTTGCTGAAGTCAAGTGTTCCGCGGTAATGAGCCTGAAGGATGAAGAAGCGTACGGTCATAGGGGTGTATGCCTGATCCAGCTTTTCATGACGTCCTGCAAAGAGTTCCGGCAGGGTGATGAAGTTGCCGAGAGACTTGCCCATCTTCTTGCCTTCGATAGTGATCATGTTGTTGTGCATCCAGTATCTTACTCCGCCGCATCCTCTTGAAGCTGTGTTCTGTGCAATCTCGCACTCGTGATGCGGGAACAGAAGGTCCATACCACCGCCATGGATGTCAAATTCCTTTCCAAGGTACTTCTCGCTCATGGCAGAGCACTCGAGATGCCATCCCGGAAATCCGTCGCTCCAAGGGGAAGGCCAACGCATGATATGTTCAGGTGAAGCCTTCTTCCAGAGAGCAAAGTCGTATGATGCACGCTTGTCCTGCTGTCCGTCGAGGTCACGTGTGCCTTCCTTCACTTCATCCAGAGTGCGTCCTGAAAGTATTCCGTACTTATGGTCCTTATCGTACTTGAGAACATCGAAATATATCGAACCATTACTTTCGTATGCATATCCGGCATCGAGAATCTTCTTCACAAGGTCGATCTGCTCGATGATATGACCCGAAGCACGAGGCTCGATCGAAGGCGGAGCCACGTTGAGCATGCGCATGGCCTCATGGTAGGCGAGGGTGCATCTCTGTACCACTTCCATAGGCTCGAGCTGTTCCAGACGAGCCTTCTTTGCGATCTTGTCCTCTCCTTCGTCTGCGTCATGCTCAAGATGTCCTACGTCAGTGATGTTACGGACATAGCGCACCTTGTAGCCGAGATGCTTGAGAAGTTTCACAAAAACGTCATACGTCACACCAGGGCGTGCATGGCCGAGATGAGCATCGCCATATACGGTAGGACCGCAGACATAAAGACCCACATGACCCTCGTTAAGAGGTCTGAACAATTCTTTCTTTCTCGAAAGCGAATTGGTGATATATAATTCTCTCATAATCATAAATTCATTCAACCTGCAAATATAACGAATCCCTTTCAATCCGGCAAATGGGATTCGTGTCGGTCAAATAATAAAGTCCTCAGATGTTTATCAAAGTTAAAAAAGACTAAAAATTTGGTGGGGGGGGGATAAAATACTTATATTTGCAAACTGGATTTGATATAAACGACACAGATAGATACATATTGGTCTTGTGAAAAGACATTCGGTCATAGAAAAATGTGCTAGCATCCTATTGATGTTACTCGCTTTTTCTCAGTTGGTTACGGCCCAGGAAGACGTTCCTGCAGGAGTACAACAAGAGGAAAAGCGCGAAGCTGTGTCCGTAATGGACCGCATGGCTTTCAAAACCAATGCATTTGAGTGGCTCGTTACAATTCCTAATGTCGGTTTTGAGTTTGATCTCATGGATTCCGAGTTCAATGACATGACTCTCGGACTTACAGCCAAGTACAATTGGAACACTGCGCATAGATATGCCCCGCCGATGGTGTTCAATCTGCTTGACTTCAGGCCGGAGTTCCGTTATTGGTACAGAACCAAAAAGCCAACCAGAGCGTCTGCAAATGAAAAATGGAGCCTGGAGAAGTTCCTGAAGGAGAAGAAGCACCCGAAACCATGGAGAGCCCACTATGTGGGAGCCTATGTGAACTTTGCAAGCTATACCACAAAGCTTGGTCAGCGTGGCTATCAAGGCAATGCCGTAGGCTTAGGATTGTCAGCAGGTTACTCGTTACCTATGTATGAGTACAAGGATGGTTTCATCGATGTGGAACTTGGAGCTTCGGTAGGTCTGCAGGTGACAACGACTGATGTTTTTGTTCATAGCCCGGACGGTTATTACTACGCAAACGTCATCTCAGAGAGCAAAGGGCTGCATCTGACTCCGTTCCCTGTTGTTTCAGAGCTCAGGGTTGCCTTCGTCTGGAGAACCAAGTCCATAAAGGACAAGGTTAAGGAAGATACGGAGAAGGCCAGAGTCAAGAGACATTATGCAAAGCTGAAGGCCGACATTATCTATCCGTTTGAGAATGAGACGACTAAGGCAAACTATGACGAGGTGCTTGTCAATACCAAGTCGGATAGGGAAAGAGCTCAGATCATGGCTGTGGATTCCTTGTACCGCAAAGGTTTCCTTCAGTTGCTTGATGAGACAGAAAGAACACAGCTGGACAACATCCCTATGGCCTTCCCGGATGATATGAAGGCCCATGAACGCGCAGACATCAGGGAATATGTCCAGAGTCTGGAGGCATCCCTCCTGAAGCAGGTGGCAAAGTGCAAGAAGAAGGCTCTCGCTGCTTTCGAGCACGATTGGAAGAATGCTGACTCTGACAAGGCAAAGGCTGCGGCTCAGGCAGAGAAGGAGAGACAGAAGAATATGACTCCGGAAGAAAAGGAAGCTGCAAAAGCGAAGGCAAAGGCAGACGCCAAGGCGGCAAAGGAAGCCGAGAAGGCTGCAAAAAACGAAGAAAATAAGGAAGCGGAAGAGTAGAAATGAAAAGGTACATGAACATATTGATGCTTGTTGTAGCGACAGCGATGCTGTTGCCTGCGGCTTTTGTGTCATGTGCCAAGGTGGAGTTCTCCGACGGAGTGCAAAGCGTTAAGGGAAAAGAGATGTCAAGGACTTCTGTCATATCGTTTGATGTGGACTGGAGTGCGTACGGATTCGAAAGTGGAAGCCATCCTGACTGCCTGACAGTCGTTCTTAACCGAATCCAGAACGCAACTCTTCATTATGTATATGACATAGACAGTGAGGGCAATCTTATAGAACGCCCTGCGGCTGAAACGCCGGAGACACCTGAAACACCTGAAATTCCGGAAAATTCTGAAACGCCGGATGCTCCAGCTCAGACATTGGCGGAGGAACCGGAAACAGATGTACCTGCTGACCTTCCGTCAACAGATGAGCCTGAAGCCGATGTAGAAGACGAGGAGACAGAAGAACAGGCAAATCCGTTCGAGATATATAATGGTCTTTATTCGATGATGGCTGTGGCTGCCCACGATGCAAGAGACTATGTCATTCCGGATATTGAAGTGTTCCCGGATTCGATAGCATACCGAATGAGGGATCTTGTGGTCAGAGTTCCTGAAATGCCAGAGTCTGAGAGAATTGCTTTCAAACTTCTGGATATCAACCCTCTGTATCCTACTATCCGTTGGGTGAATCCGCTTTACCATGTGAAGTCAACAAGCGGAACGCACAAGCTCATTTCGTCAGCCGAAGGCAATGACAATGTGGTGCACCTTGTGCCGGAGCAGATGACCCGTAACATAACCTTCTCTGTTGATATATATGTAGAGGAAGGCGTGAAAGTCGATCATATTCTTGGAGTCATTTCCGGAGTTCCGTCGGATGCTCAGTTCATTTCAGGACAGGTGTCAGATAAGAATACATCCAAGATGCCGTTCATCATGGCTCAGGAAAACACTGAGCTGCAGTCTGGAAGGCTGACTTTCAAAGGAGATGTGAATGTATTCGGACTGTTCCCTTCAGCCGACATCTCGTTCAGGACCGGTCTAGGTATACTGAACGTAATAGTATATGCGAGCGCGAAGGATGAGGCAGGAAATACCTACACCCGAATGTTCCACGACAGCATAAACATGAAGGAACAGATCGAGGAAGCCGAGATAATGCTTCAGACGGAAGACAGGACAGGTTACAGGTTGAGCGGAACATCTCCTGTCAGACTTGACTCAAAGACCAACTGGGCGCTCACCCTCAAGAAGCTGCTCTCAGGTTCCGGACAGGGATTCGAGATCTGGAAAGAAAACGACACGGAAGATGAAGAGGGACTGAATCCTGAGATATAAAAGGATGTTGCTATATATAAGATGAAGAAGAGAAGTTTCATATCATACCTTTTGACTGCGATCACCATCGTGGTCATCTCGGCATGTGTCGATGACTCATACCGAGGTCTGGTGGATGTGAAGCCAAGCGTGGACAACACACCTCTTCTTCCTGTATGGATCACTATCGGAGAAAGGACTGAAATCGCAGATGCTACTCTTTCTTCCAAGGGAACAGGCCTCATCACCGGAGCAGAGAACTTCATAGACCGCGACTTCTATGTCTTTGCATTCAGCCAGGACGAGAACGCATCCATGACCACAAGACATGCAGAGGATACGGTCATCTGCCTCATAGACGGATCGATAGACGACAAGAGTTCGTATGCTGGACGAGTGGCAAGATGGGACAATACATACGAGCGTGTGCAGTGGCAGGACGGAAGCGATGTCTATTGGCCGGTGGGTCAGGGACGAGGTCACATCTACGACTTCTTTGCCTATTATGTCGATGATATGGAAATCACCAATGACAAGGTTCATAGAGAGGATGACAGAGTGGTGATTGATGTGGAGATCGACGGCAGCCAGGACATCATGTCTTCAAAGGCATATACCCCTGAAGAAAAGCTTGCAATCAAGTTCCCTGACGAAAAGGAAAGGATATACATGCAGTACTACTGCTACAGCTACTATTCCGCACTTGAAGACATCCAGCCGGAGTTCTATTTCAAGCACCATCTTGTCAAGCTTGACTTCAAGATGAAGCCGGGACTCACCCCTGGAGTTCAGAAGAAAGTGACGGTCAACAAGATAGAGGTCAGATCCAAGAACAAGGCAAAGTTCATTGTGGCCGATAAGAGCAACCCGACAAATCTTGGTCTTGAATTCGGCGATGACTATGGAAGACTTCTTCTCGCCGAGGCCGACGGTTCTCCGTTCCGAGATGACTATGTGATAACAACGGTCGCCGACCCTGATGCTTTGGTGACCCCGATGACAATAGGAGGAAGCCTGTTTGTCGCTCCTGGAACAAGATATGAGCTTTATGTCACCCTTTCAGAGGAAAGAGACGACGGCACCGATATGGGAACTCACGAGAACACGGTCAAGCTTTACCAGGGAAATGCAGACGACCCTAAGCCTTTCGAGGCGGGAAACCAATATACAATCACGATGAACGTCTATGGAGAGATGGAAGTGAGAGTGTCTGCCGAGCTTGGCGAGTGGGAAGAGAAGGGAGATTTCGAATATGACCCTGACGATGCAAACCGCCCTTCAAACAACAATTGAAACAACAACAAACAATATTAACAACTAATTATTCACCTTAATTAAAAACACAATGAAAAAAGTATTTTTCTACATTGCAGCTGCCATGACAATGTTGGCAGGTTGCCAGAAGGCTGAGCTGAACCAGACTCAGACTCCAGTAGATGACACTACTCCTGTTGCTATGCAGCTTGGAGCGGCTACGCCATCTTTTACTCTTACTAAGGCCGCTGTAAACGAATGGAAAGCGACTCCAGTATTCGTTTACGGTCTCCTCAACAACAAGACTGGCTATGAGGAGGCTATCATCGACAACTATCCTACAGTAGTGGTAGACGATAAGACTCCGCTTGAGATCTATGTTCCTGGTACAGAGATGCCTTATTTCTACAAGGAAGGCAAGACTTATGACTTCTTCGGATATCACCTCGGTGGTGCTGAGAAGGTTACTGAGCCAGCCCTTGATGCTGATGCTGATGTTGTTGCTTTCAAAGTAAAGTATGACGGTAATGATGACGTCATGTATGCTTATGCAGACAAGGCTATCGACGTTATGAAGGACCCTACTGCACAGGTTCGCGAGGCTGATGCATACAGCGCATGGGCAGCTCGTCGTAACGTACAGCCTAACCTTGTGTTCAAGCACGCTCTTACAAAGTTCAACTTCATCGTAAAGGGTATGAACGCAAAGAGCGAGAACGTTACAGTTACAGGCATCTCAGTAAAGTCTTTTGACAACGGTACACTTACAGTGGTAAGCAAGAATGCTGATGATCTTGCATTCGTTCCAACTAATTATGTTGATACTGTTGATTTCGTTCTCATGAACGATGATGACACTGAGTTCTCACCAGTTGACGTTCTCAATGGTATTGAGATCAATGCAGGTGGTGACAACGCTTCTATCATGGTTGCTCCTGGTATGACTGAACTCCCTGTTGTAGTTACAATGCTTAACAACCAGTTCGGTAAGGATCTTGACCCATATACTTTCACAGCTAAGGCTTCTGACGTTCGCAAGGTAGGTCTTGCTGAGAACGCAGGTCTCGTTGAGTTCGCTGCAGGTACAGCTTACAACATCTACATCAACGTTTACGGACCAGAGGAAATCGTAGTTACTGCTGAGCTCACTAAGTGGGAAGAAGCAGGTTACTATACTTACGATCCAGATGCATTCCGTCCAGACGGAACACCTTCTACATTCGTAGCTGCTAAGCTTGAGTCTGTTGCAGCTGGTACAATGACTGCAGCATTCACTACTTCTGACGACATCGCTGCACTCGAGGCTGCTCTTAAGGTTAAGGATACTGACGAACTCGCTACAGAGTATGAGCCAGTTACTCTTACTAAGGCAATGACAGGAACAGTAGAGTTCACTGGTCTTGACGCTGCTAAGGTTTACGAGCTTGTTGTAAGATACAAGACTGACCTTGCTAAGGATTATACTCCAGTTGAAAACGTTGAGGTTGTTGCTCCAGCTGCTGCAACAACTATCGCAGCTACTTCATTCATCACCGATAAGGCTTCGTTCGACGCATTCTGCGCTGGACAGCTTACTTGGTACGACGACTCAACTCCTCAGACTCTCCCTTGGCTTGCAGCTAAGCTCGGAGCAGGTGTTAAGCATGCTAACGTAGTTGTAACTAACGAGAAGGGCTTCAAGAAGACATTCAACTGGGCTAAGGCTGACGGTACTGAGATCGCTCTCGTAACTGTAAGCGAGGAAGAACTCGGCGGAACTAAGCTTGTTCCTGGTAAGTGGACACTCACAGTAAATGGCGCTTCAGAGGATATCGTGATCCCTGAGCCATACAAGTTCGAGGTTCTCGCATCAGGTGTCATTACTGACGAGGCTTCATTCAACGAGTGGACAGCTGGTACTTCAATTGAGGGTAAGTGGGATGCTGGCACTCAGTCAACTCTCCCTTGGCTTGCAGTCAAGTTCACTCCAACCAAGAACGTTAAGGTAACTGCTGCTTGCGGTGATGTTAGAAAGACAATTGAATTTACTAAAGAAAACGAAGTAAGCCTTCTTACTCTCAATGCTGAAGAGCTTGGTGCAGAAATCGTTCCTGGTCAGACTTGGTATCTCAACGTAAACGGTGTTAACGTTACTATCAATGTTCCTAACATTGCTAAGGCTTGGTTCATCAATGATCAGGCTTCATACGAGCAGCTCCCTATATCTTATCGTGGAAAATATGGTCAGTGGACTAAGCCAGGTCTCGCAGAGAGTCTTCCTTGGCTTGCTGTAACTTTCGTTAATCCAGTAAAGAGCGTGAAGTGGTCAGTTGCTCACAACGGTAAGAAGGTTGCTTCTGACGTTTGGGAAAAGGAAGATGGTTCAGATATTAATCTCGTTACTTTCAGCAAGGACGAGGACGAGCTTGGTACTGAGATTGTTGCTGGTACATGGACTGTAACTGTCAACGGTGATTCTGCTGACATCGTAGTTGTTGAGTAATTTCCCTAAAGATCTTTTTTAATGAAGAGATTCAGTATAATACTTCTTGGAGCGCTTGCCATTTTCATGGCGAGCTGCTCTAAGGATATTGCACCTGTCCCTTCACCAGATCCAGACGCATGGATGTATGACGAGACCCTTCCTGTCCCTATCCGCTTCGGAGCCAGCAGTCAGCCTTTGACAAAGGGCGAGGCTATCGAAGGACCTGCAGATATGGCTGGAAAGGACTTCGGATTCTTTGCGTTCCATGATGCGATGACCAGCTGGGGTTCTACAACAGGCAATACATTCGTTGACAACGGCATCAGCGGCTGGAGTCAGAACATGATAGGCGAATGTGTAGTCTCCGGCGATAAAGTGCAGTTTGATTTTGACGGAGGACCATACTATTATCCTCAGATCTCTACAGACAACTACACTTTCTATGGTTATCATGCACGAACCACTGAAGTCCGTCCTTCTACCAACTCAATGGATGTGGTAGTTGAAATAGGACATGAAGATATCTTGTGGGGCAAGGCTGAAGCAGAAGAGTTCACTCTCGGTGAGGGTGTGAACGCTGTCACTTATGAAGGCTTCAACGCAAGATACATCAGAAAGTCTACAGAGGAGGATCTTGATGCCGACGGCAATCCTGACGGAACAGCCAGACATCCTTTCATGGAATTCAAGCATCTTACCTCCCGTCTTTCCATCAGTGCAAAGACTGAGAAGTCTCAGTATGCCGAAAACAATGCAGGAAAAGACCAGGTGACAATCACCAAGGTTTCTGTCCTCAATACTGATGTAAAGGCAAATCTCCGTGTGGCCCACAGAACAGATGCAACTGCTGAAGCCGTGTTCTCAAAGAGAGCTCATGATGGCAAAGGTAACATCGATTCAGGTAATATAAGCGTTTTGCTTACAGAGACCTCACAGTCTTTGTGTGACGACTTCTTCATCCTTCCTGAAGGAGAGAATTCAAAGGTTACCTTGCAGATCGATTTTACTGTTGATTCTGGCGAGGGCAAGACCTACACTACCTCTTCAGTCTATACGCTTGATCCTGAGATCAAGGCTGATGGTGAACTGAAGGGTAAACATGGATTCTTCCCTGGCTTGCATTACAAGTACAACTTCATTGTATATACTCCTGAGCGTGTTGTTATTGAAGCTACTGTATTGGACTACGTGTCTGCGTTTGGTGATGGTGAAACAGAAGATGTTTATCCAGACAACGAATAATCCGATTATCGCTGCGGCCCTTGAGACCGCATGATATAAAACTTTTGCCGGGCAGCGCTGACCCGCTTCCCGGCAGCAAAATGAAACGTTTCATCATCATATTCTATAGTGCTCTTGCCATCCTTATGGCAGGATGCTCGAAGGAGGTCGTCACCAAGTCACCGGTGTCGGTTGATGATGCGTGGATGTATGATGTTTCGCTTCCGGTACCGGTGCTGTTTGCATCGCCGGATGTCCAGACAAAGGCTCCGATCACAGCTATGAAGCAGAATATGAACATTGGAGTCTTTGGCTTTGATATGGCTGCAGAGCAGTATTCCGATGAGGATGATGGCATGAATATGAGAAACGGTCTGTTGGTAGTGGACAGCAAACTTAGGCTGAATCTTAAGGAGCCGTTCTATTATCCGTCATCAGAGGATAAGAGTTTCCGTTTCTACAGCTATT
>JAEIGA010005158.1_pt1 | contig 20046 bp, 10 predicted proteins | sample 9270691 | NCBI WGS metagenome assembly JAEIGA01 (sample SAMN17057246, study PRJNA624740) | gut metagenome | biome: biome; isolation source: fecal sample | host: Bos grunniens | place: China: Xizang | collected 2019 | reverse complement strand
CTGCAACTCGTAAATATTATAATGGACAGATATGGGCTGACGGAACTAAGTTCCAAACAAATGCGCCTCCTGCTCCTACTCCAGCACCAACTCCTACTAAAGTTAAAAAGACTAAAACATATACTTCATCTCGTGCTAATGCTATCCAAAATTATGGAAAATCAAATGCTAAATGGAGATCAGACAGTAAACCTAAAGTTGGTACTTGGGGTTACGGTCCTCACACTGGTTGGTGGTTCTTCGGTGATGACTTTGAAGATATGGCTAAGAAAGATGTATATCAAATTGATATTACATTCACTAGACAACAAGGTGGTAACTATGCTGCTCATAGCATGTACTTCTATACTCACAATTATGAAACTCAACCAAGTACAAAATCACCAAGTTATTGGAGTACTTGTATAGGTAGTAAGAGTCTTGCTATTAATACAACAGGTACAATTAAGATTACTAATAAAACTTATATTAACAAAATTAAATCATACAAAGGTATATGTTCTATACCTTCTTCGCAATCAAATGCGCAATATGCTGTATTCAGCGGTACAATGAAAGTTAAATTCTATTATGAAGAATAATATTATATAAGAGCGGGGAAACTCGCTCTTTATGTGTAATATTAAAATAGAAGAAAGGAGTGATTTATTTGGCTGCAGGTAAAAGTATGACATCCTCAGATTTTCTAAAGAAAAGTAGAACACATTCTTACGGAGAAGAAAAAAGAACTCAATCTTTTACTTGGGACTGCTATCCTGGTAATGTCTATTATTATTATGTCATACCTGGAGGGTCGACACAAAGAAAGGGTTATTATGATGCCCTAGGTATTTGTAGATATAGTAACGGAACTTATTATAGAGCTTCAACAAGATGTTGTTATGAAAAAAATGGTGGCTCAACTCCAAGCTTAAAAGAGGGAGTAAAATGTGTCAAAATACAATACAGATATAATAATGGAAAATGGACTACATATAGAGAAAACAAAAACGGACTTAGTGAAAGAGAATGCGAATTAGTTTGGACATTTAATCAACCTGGAGAAAGCCTTAATGTTAAATGTACATATCAAGTATGGACTCAAGGTTCGCCTTTTAGAGATGTACCTTTTATGTGGTTTGGAGATAAGTACGGTTATTACAATAGTGGTAAAAATCAATTTAAGCAAGGATCTCCAACACCTCCTAAACGTGGTTGGGCAGGTATGGATAACTGGACAGGGTCTAAAAATACAGGATCAAATCAAAACTCTGGTTGGAAAATAGTAAACTCAAGTTGGTATAGACCTAATTCTACTAGCCTTAGCACTAACTGGGCGTATCTACATGCCAAATATTTTGGAAGTGGAGCATGGAGTTCAACTTACAAAACAGAGTTTTATAAAAAAGGTATGGATAACGGTGCGAATATGGGATGGACTGGTAACGTTACTGGTAGAAATCCACAAACATGTCGTAAAACTTTATGGTGGACTTTTGAAAAAACATATTCTGATACAGTTACTTCATCTGGAATAAATACAAAACCAAAACCATTAAATAAACCAACGGTTACTTTAAAAGCTGCAAACAATTTAAAAGTTGTTGATAGCGATAATGTATTAAACGGAATTAAAGGTAGTATAACTGTTACATATAAACAAAAAGAAGGAAAGACAGGTTATGTAAATATATATGCAGTAACAACAGATGAAAAAGGTAAGGCGAAGACAATTAAAGTAACTGCAGATAAAAAAATTGCTGTTAACACGCCTACTACAATTACATATAATTTTGAAAAGTGTGGATTTATACGAAGTAAAAGTATAGCTTATTACGCAGAGGCATATGTAATAGATAAAGAATATAATGATACCAAACGTTATGGTTATTCTAGCGGAAAAACATTTGATGAATGTACAGCAAATGGAAAGCATTATTACAATGCACAGCCTCCTGCACCTACAACTTTCACAGTTAAAGATAATGGAGACTTAACTAAAAAAGCACCTTTATCTTGGAGTAAGTGTGTGGATCCTGATGGACATTCAATAAAATATTGGCTATATATTTGTAGAGAAGACGCAACTAAAAATACTAAATCAATAACTCTTTATTGTCCTACTAAAAAGACTATTAAGTATTCTGAAGATTTTTATATAGAAGGTAGTACGTCTTATTCTTTGGATACATCAAAGTATAAAAAAGATGAAAAGCTACAAATATATATTCGTCCAGCAGATAAGTATTATGATACAGTATATTATGGAACTAAACTTGGCTGTACTCTTGATACAGATGTTACTGTTACACTTTCTGTCACAAACAATATGACTAATAAAAATGCTGATGGAAAATATTTAGGTGACGAAGGAACATTAACATACAAATATGTTAGTAAGCATGGACGTAAAGGTAGAATTCAGATTTATGCTTATGAAGCTACTAAATCTTATAATAAAGAATCAGGTGTTTATTTAAAAAAAGTATATGATACTAGAGATTATACAATTGCTTCAGACTCAACAGTAACAATAAAATTAGATTTTGCTGCAAATGGTTATACTAGAGGTCGTTATTATAAATACTTCGCACGTGCTATTGACTCTCAAGAAATACGAAGCCCTCAACCTTATTCATCAGTAACTGATACAAACATGTGGAGCCATAGTACTTGTAAAGGTTATCATTATTTTAATAGCGTACCTACAGCAGTTACTCCATTTATTACAGAAGCCTCTAAAAAAGCAGAAGATGTATTCCAAGATGAACTTGTTGAATTAGCATGGAAACAAGCTACAGATGTTGAGAAACATAATATATATTATTATTTATATATGGAAGTAGTTGGACATAACAAGAATAAATCAGAGGTATTTTACAAAAATTTATCTAGTTCGGGTACTACAAAAGAATATACTAAAGTATTTAATTTAGGTAAAGAAGTTGATTTCAGCTCCACTAATCCATACAAAATAGATTTTAAAGAATATCCAGAATACATAGGTAAAGATATTAATTTCTGGATTAAAACAAAAGATAGTTATAATGCTAGTAAGTATCTTATAGGCTCTGTTTTAAGTTTAAATAACCCTGGAGTTAAACCAGAAGTACCAGAAATAGAAATAGATTACGTATACAATAGAGATTTCTTTGGAGAAAATAAACAAAGCGGAGAAGAAGGATATGTATCTGTAAGTCATACTCATTCTGTTGGTCGTGCTGGTACAGTTAAGCTACATGCTATTGTTAAAAATATTAAAACTGGTAAAACTAAATTATTTAAAGATATAACTTCTTGGACTATAAGCAGTGGCTCTTGGTCTCCTAAAACTAAACTAAACTTTAGAACTATATTTGGTGAAGACTGGAGAGGTAGCGATATAAGATATTACGCTGTCGCTACTACAAGTTACGGAGAATGTAGTGAAGATGACGGATGGGAACCAAAAACAAGTATGTGGGATAAATGGGTTCCTGGACATAAATTTAATGAAGAACCTAAAGGTGCTCAATTATCTTTTAATGACAAGCTATCTAATCTACATTACAATGCAGTATTTGATTGGTCGCCTGCAACAGATCCTGATGATGATTTATATCCTGTAAGATATGCAGTTGTATTATATGTTAAGAGTGACCCTAGAAAAGAAATGACATTCTTCCATGGGCCAGATAAGTCTGGAGATTTAATTAAAACATTTACAGACATATGGGATACAACTAATACCAGAATTGAATTAGATTTAGATGGTTATGATGAAGGTGAAGAATTTGAAATATGGGTAGTACCTCATGATGATTATACTAACAGCTATTATTATACTTCAAATGCTTACAAATTTAAAAAGGCGTCATTTGGTAAACCAAAAGTAGAAGTAACTTTATCACAAAAAGAAAGTGAAAAAGGAACAGTAAAAGTTAAATACTTACACGAAGACGTAAGCTATGTAGATGGTAAATATGTATCTAAAGACCCAGATAGAAAAGTAAGTGACTTTGTTGGTTTAATCAATGTGTATTGTTATATAAATGATCGTTTCACTGCAAACTATATGATTGAAAATAAAGAGGCAACAATAGGTAAAACATTATCATTTGATATACCATTTGAAGAAGTAAGCCCTTTATCTAGATCAGTTGAAATTAGATATGTAGTTATAGCAGAAGATAAAGAAAGTAAAGTTCGTAATTTAGATATAAGCCCTTCTAAAGCAGAAGTAGAACACTTTGTAGTAGGAGCTCATTATTACAATGACGAGCCAGAAAACCCTTCTGTTGTTATAGGTGATTTAAAAAGTCACGTTACTGAAGAGCAATACGAAAAAGATAAGTTCATATATGGATACGATTATACATTTATATGTTGGGATCAACCTTATGAACCTGATGGTGATAGATGTGTGTACTATGCATATCTAAAAACTCCAGCATCATTTAAAGAAAAAGAATTAACAGCTACAGTTAACAGAAGAGATGATATGGGTAACATAGAGCCTGTACTTATCAAATATAATCGTAAATATAAAATAGTAGAAAAATATGATAAAGATAATAGATTATATGGTAGTGATTTATATTACTATACAGATGTAGCAAATAATAAAACAACCTTATTACAAAAAGATAATCCATTTATTGGATTCCAATTAGATTATAAAAAAGATCATTTAGGAAAAGAATGGCCTTTCATCAAAAAAGCTGATGCGGATAAGAAAGAATTCTTAGGTGAACACCTTAAACTATTTGTTGAAGCTAGAGATGTTAGAACATTAACTAATAGCTATTACGGCTTATCTGACGAGTTTGATACTTATAGAATGAAACATGAGCCACCTAATGACGTAGTATTAAAAGTTACTCCTAATTTATCAGATGGTATAGGTGATGGTGAACATGGAAAAATAAGTGTATTATATACTCATCCTGAAGGAGATATCCCAGGTAAAGTAGATATTTACGCATTCCAAAATGATAAAAATGATAACTTTATATTAAAAGGAAAAGTTTATACAATAGATAATATATGCAATGGTATAGAACAAACAGTAGAAATAGATTTCTTAAATCATGAAAACATTGAATCTAATACTGAGGAATCTAGATTATTAGATAGAAGTAAAAAAATCACTTATTATGCCATAGCTACAGATAGTCTGGTAGGTATGACATCTTTTGATAAATATAATGAAATAGGATTACAAATGAAATATATTCCTTATTTAATACCTGATGCAGAGGGATTATTAAATCATTATATGTTATATATAAATGGTAAAGCTTATGATTATAATGTTGACGGCCATTATAATGGACCAGTATTATCTGGTGTTCATTATTTTAATGAAGAACCTCCTGCAACTTCTCCTGAAGAAGTCAATCCTGAGAATATATCTCTTAATTTTGCAGAAATTAAATGGCCTCATGTTAAAGACCCTGATGGCGACGATGTTAAATATGAATTATATGTAGCTACTAGTGATGAATCAATGAACACACTAGAGGCTGAGTTCTATAATGATACTTTAGAAAAAATTAGTTATGATGAAACAGAATATCCAATTAATGATGAATCTATGGATTTTGAACCTATATTCTTTAGTGAAACAATGGTTGCTAATGGAGTTATGCGTTATCATAAGATGGTAGAAATACCAGCTAGTTTGGCAGCAGAATCTGCAGCAAGTTTAAGTGTTGCTACTTCTGAATATAGTGAAGACAGTGCAATACAATTCTGGTTAGTATCTAAAGACTCTTATACTAATAGCTATTATAGAGCAGGAAACATATTATCAATGCTAAAAGGACACAAAGCTAGAGACGTTCGTTCTGTATATCCTCGTAATGGTTCTACTGTATATGCAGCTAGACCTAGAATATTAATTAACTTAGCAGAAGATAATCAAAGACAAACAGTATATGTACAATGGAAAGATGAAACTTATAACAATAAAGAACATCCAGAACATTTCAGTAGTCTTCCTGGAGTTAAAGAAGCTGTTATATTTAAACCACCAGTTGCATATACTACTCTACACGGAATGAAAGTAACATACTCTGTATGGGTACACAATCAATGTAGTTATAGTAATAAGACATATGCAACATATACATATAGAGATTTCTTCCATGAATTTACTGAAGATAAGTTAATAGCTTTAAAATCTAATCATATCAATTTATTCAGACAAGCAATTAATATAACTCGTGATGCTTATGGATTAGAAATAGCTAAATTTACTAGAGATATCAAAAAAGAAATGATATTTGAAAATTTCGATTTCAATGAAACTAAGAAAGCTATATGCGACATTAATGATTTACTTAACAATGCAGACCCAACTGAAGGACTTGACTACGTTAATAAATTAATAGTAGATTTGAAAGATTTAGACTTAGTTGAATATGAAGGAGAGATAGCTACTAGTTCATACAACGAATTTATAGAGTGGGCTAGACTAGTGTATATCCTAGAAAATTTATAAGGGCGATATTATATCGCTCTTTTATTGTGTCTCTTTTTATCCGTAATAATCTAGTAGATAATTTGAAGAGAGGTGATTTGTCAATTGGCTGATAGAAGATTTAATATAGGAAGACAAGGCGAACAGTTCTTAGATCCTAATTCGTTTAAAGCTTTTAATAGAATTAAATACATTGGTAACGGTTTAGAACCACCAGTACAAGAAAGACAAGCTCCTATTCCTGATTATTCATTATGGATAGATAGAAATACAGGTACGGATGTATTAAAAGCATATCATCAAAACTCTAAAATATGGAAGCCTATGTTCGAAGGATATTATCATCCAGCAAATCTAAAAGAACAACCTATGAATCCTACAGAAGGTCAAGTTTTTATAGATAACAATGGTACTATTAGATATTATGAAGACAATCAATGGAAAGTTGCTAGTGCAACAATAGTATCTGATATACCTAACATAGGTGCAGGTTTAAGTTACTTCTTACTTATGCCTAATATGTATCCAGTAACAGGTTCTGAAAGAAATTATTTAGTTCCTCATATAAAAACTGGTAGATTATTTGATAATAAAAAATATATTCCTTCTACTGATTATAAGGGAGCAGAAGTTAGTGTAGTTTACCCTAAAACTGAAGGTAAAAAACCTAATGAGAAAGTAAGTTGGGTCCATGTCAACCCTACATATCTATATAATTCTCGTAAGAGATTTATAAAAATAATAGATGCTATTAAAAAGAATGATTATATTGTTAATGTTCCTACAGTTAATACTGAGTTATACGGATTTAAAAAAGGTAAATGCTATGGTACATTAATGAGATACATTCAAGACTATGAAAACGAAAACATGAATTCAGAAACTACAGACACAGTTAGTGATTATAGAAGAGTAAGCGGCGGTATTCAATTAATAAATAAAGGTCGTGAATTCGATTATATATATGCTATTACATATGTTTTCGATACTGTAGATAATGACAAGTGGGGAAATGTTCTTACTGGTAACGTTACTATAGGAGAAAACAATGAAGTGTTTGTTGGACAAATAAGAGGAGTACCATTAGTATTTTTAAACGGTACTTATTTAGAACAAGCAGACTATACATATAGTTCTACAGAAGGTATGTTAAGCTTTAGTGGCGCAACAATAACTAACGAAATGGACTTAGTAGTTGCTGCTTTTGCTGACGTTGTAAGAAATACTGATTCAAAATATTCTAATTTAGAATGGATGGATAAACCAATATTTGAGGTTACTGCTACTAATAGCAATATACAATACGTAAATGAAGAAAAAGGATACGTACTTACTATACAACATGAATATTTAAAACAAGCTAAAAAGTTTAAACATCCTATAGTATTTGTTCAAGGTATTGCTGGACTATATGATCCAGAATATGGCTTTAAAGATGAGGTTGTTATTGATAGCTCAACTGGAACTGTTACAGTATATAATTTCGGGCAAATAGCAAGCGGTGAAGAAGTTAAAATACTTGCTGCAGATATAGGTGACGCTAAGTTAAGTTCAGGAACAATAACTAAAGACTTTAAAATTAAACATAAAGGTATAGACAACGGAGAAAAATATATCGTATTTGTTAATGGTATATGTACATCTCCTACTGACCATGAAGTATATGAAGATCACTTAACAATTGCAGAATTAGATGAAGAATCTTGCATAGGAATGAGATACGAACTAATGTCTTTAAACAAAGGAGATACTGGTGTTGATTTATTATTTGATTCTCAAGTATCAAATTTCACATTCCAAATACAAGACAACAATGCGAATGCTGTATATAATGATTGTGACATGGTTGTATCATATGTATATGGAAGCAGTACAGTTAACGGTGTGTTAATAGATAAAAATCATATACAAACAGCTATTAGTGATGATAGATCTTATAGTACAGGAGAAATATTATTAGTAAAAGATGATACAGATGAGAGCGCTTATTCATATGTATATAAAATATTTAATTCAGATGGAACGCTAACATGGAAAACTATAACTAATCAAACAGATTTACAAAATATAGAAGCCATGATCACTCAATTCAATAGTGACGGTTCTATAAGTTTAATAAGTAACAATGACTTAAAAGGCAAGAAGCTTGCTTATTATGCTTATACATATGCAAATGAAATGGATGAAGTTGTAACTTCAGGACGTAATAATGAATGCAAAATAGCATTTGAAGGGCATCAAAAAGATGCAAAAATACCAAATACTCAAGAGTTTTATGTATCTCGTACTCAAGTATACACTCCTCCAGGAAAAGGAATACTTGGTACATATGTAAACGGAATTCAAATAGATAGTACAGATGACCCTAACGTTTTATGTAAGTTCTCTGTTGATACTCCTATATCGATTAATTTTAAAAAGACATGGGGTAATAAATGCGACTTATATGCTTTACTAAAAGAAATCGATGATAAAACTAGTATGGCAGAATTAACTAATATGAAGAAGGGGCCTTTTAAAAACGAATTAAAAGACTATTCTATTACTCAAGGATTACTTGATGGATTAAAATCATTAAGCAAAATAATAAAAGAATCTGAAGAAGGTAATGAACTTTATTACTTTGTAGAAAAATTAGAGACTGGAGAAACAATAAGTGTTAACAGAGATTGGCTAACTCATGGTAACAGATATACAGCATTTGATAATACGTATAGTGCTAATAGCTATTTTGGACCTGGTGCAATAGATGTATATTTAAATGGTGTAATGTTAGACAGATCAAGCTATTCTTTATTTGATAATAATAATATCATATTAAATGATTTAGCAGTAGCTGGTGGTTCAGATGAATATGATACAAGCGATCCTAAAACACATAATTTAATTAAATACTATGTTACTGAGTATGACCCAGAAACAGAAAAAACTGTAGGAAAAGTAGTTCATTTTAATTGTACTTCTCCTGACGAAGTTATGATTGAATATAGGCCAGACACAACTGTAAGAAAGATATCTTACGAAATAAAAGAAAGTACATATGACTCTAATGGAGTATTAATGTATGTGGACTATGAGTTCCCTAATAGCTTATTAAAAACTAAAGACGTTATTAAAATATGGATAGACGGAATCTTATACACTGGAGGATACCATATAGACGGCAAAGATATAGTATTAGAAGACAGTCCTTTACGCATGGACCCTATTAAACAGTATTTTGATTCTCATCCAGATACTTATAGAGCTTGGAAAATAAAAAACGGTGAATACTCTTATAGAAAGAGTAGAATTATATTCGAATGGAGGTAGATATAGTGGCTAGTAAATCATTAATAAGTTTAGCTAACATACCTGTAGAAGATATATTTAACTATCTTACAATAGTAAAAGGTGTAAGTGTACGCGCAGAGAACGCTGCAGATACAGATAAAGTTTGCGGAATAGATTCAAACAAAATAGCAATAGCTGCTTTAGATAACAAAGGCGCATTAGTTAAAGATAGAAACACTGTAGAGAATGCTTTAAATCTTGGAGGCGTTCCTGCTAAAAACTATTTAACTATGGAAGGTTCTGATGCTTTACTTCAAGACACTTATGCTGTATCAGAAAGATTATCTAACGAAGTAAAAGAGATAAGAGATGAAATGTATCAACTAAGATCAGAGCTAGCTAAACAAGGATATATAATGCAACATAAAGTATATGATGGATTCTATGATGCTTTTAGAGAAGGAGAAATAAGATACAATGATGAAGTGTTAACTCAATTAGCTAGTGAATTAAGAGGTTCATCATTAACTGCTCATGTATTAAATGCAGGAGCATTCTCTGAAGGAGATTATATAGGATTTAAACTTACTGATGGAGCAATGCATTCAGCACAAATAGTTGGCATAAATAATAATGTTTTAACTTTAAGTAATGCATTAGGAGTATCTGTTCCTACAGGAGCTAATATATATAAATATGCAGGATCATATAATAACGGAGAATTTATATTTGGTAAAAACCATGGTAAAGTAACTTCTGCATCAACTGAAAAAATAGTTGTTAAAGATGGCAAAGAAAGAAATGTTATACAAGTATTAGGAGAAGACACACAAGGTTTTGCTACTAAGTTATCTAGCTATTATAGTACTTATGGTTCTATAATAAGAAAAGTTGAATTCTCTTTAGCTGTTACAGGAAACCCAGGTAGTATTAAAGCAAGTGTGTGGAAAGTAAATCCAGGGCCATTTGAAAAACCTGATTGCGTATGCTTAGGTACATCTAACAGTGTGTATCCTTCTAGCTGCTCAGGTACATTATCAAATGTAGTATTCACATTTGACCAACCAATAAAGATATCAGAAGGTTCTACTTATTTAATAGCTTTATATTGTGGTGGTGCTAATGCTAAAAACACTTGGAGAATAGGTGGATATGTAGATGACACATATGATAATATAAATAATATGTGGTACACAGATGATACATATTACTTTGATGGAGAGTCATTCCTTTATGTAATACCAGGTGCTACTGATTCATATTTAGCATTACATGTAAGTCAAGAAGTTACTGTTAATATACAATATGAAAACAATGGAGTATATTCTTGTAAAGAAGAAATACAATGTGGCTTTACTCGTGTAAGAGTAGAAATGAGAATAAACAGAGAAGGTATATATCAATTATCAAACAATGGATTATCTGTAGTAGGTGGAAATAAGATAACTATATCTGGAGACAAAGGCGCAAATCCTTTTGCAGATAGTAATGATTACGTTGTTATAGGTAATATGTTCTCTAAACTTAACAAATCTAAGAGCAGTACTAATACTGGTATATACTGTAAAGATAGTATGTACACACCAGATGGTGCTGATGTATATAGAGTAGGTTATAAAGTACAAGTTAAATGTAAAAAAATAACTTCTACAATACCTTTAATATACGGAGAAGAAGAAATAATAGAATTACCATTAGTTGCTGTATTACAAGGTAAAGAACCAGGAAAAGAACATTATAGTTCAGATAGATTAATATTTGAAGCAGAGATACTTCAAGAGGATGATGATCCAAAAGATTTATATCATTATTTAGAAGCACAAATATCTTGGCTTAGTCCAGTATCAAGTATAAATGAAAAACCACAATTTGCTGGTAAGATATTAGACTTGTCTATATCTACTGACAAATCATTTAAGGGTAAATAAGGGGTGATATAAATGAAGGGTATCAAAAAGATTGATGAAAACCTTATAACGCCTGAGCGTTCACTTACAATAACAAACCCTGCTTTAGTAGATAATAAGAACTGGCAAAAAGGAACTCTTAAATGCGATCCTACAAACCATGGATTACAACATAAAGTCGGAGATAACAAATTTAGTTATTTTAATGCTACAAGAATATTATTAAAAAGAACTGTTAATCATACATTAATAGCAGATCATGCTATAAGAAATGACAATGATTACGATCATCTTTCTGATGAATGTGTTACTAATAATAAAGTACATAAAAGAACTTCAACTGAAGATGTAAAATCTTTAGATCATTTTAGATTACAATATAGAACAATTACAAATGATGAGTTAGATAAAGACTGTGTAGATAATAGAGCTTTAGCTAACAATGCAGTTGCAACAGCTAACATAAAAAATGAAGCAGTTACTTGCGATAAAATAGCTTATACAGCTCCAGCTGCAGGCAAAAAAGATCTTAGAATTAAAACTGCCAACTTACAAGATAATGTTGTAACTAGTACTAAGTTAGCATCAGGTGCTGTATATAGAGACAACATAGTTAATGGCGAAGTTATTAACAGTAAACTAGCAGAGAAAGCCGTAACTTGGGATAAGGTATCTCCTTATTCTATATACGGTGGAGAGATGACTGAATTTAAAACAGAAGATAAAAAAGTTGTTATGGGAGAAGGATTAATAGCAGAGAAAACTATTACAAATTGGAACATAGCAGAGCTTACTATCAATACAGATTGTATGATGAGTGGAGCAGTAACTAATAGAGTTATAGGACAATTTGAAGTATATGGTGATAGAATTGCTCCAGAAGCTATTAAACCTGCGCATATAGAATCAGGCAGTCTTACTTCTTCACAAATAATGCCTCTTGGTATAGAAACTGAAAGCCTTAACGATTTCTGTGTCACTAAAAAGAAACTGGCTAACAACGTAGCAAGTGTTATAGATAATGCTGTAGTGTATGATGAATCAGGAAACGTTAAAATGCTTAAAGGTGCAAGATGTGAAGTGTCTATTGGTTCTGAAGATGCTAACGGTAAAAGTCAAAGTAATGGTTATTTAAGAGTATATGGAGATATAAAAGCAGATAGAGTTTACAACATGTCTTATTCAGACTTAGCTGAAGGATATATCCCAGGTGAAGAATTAGAAGCTGGAGACATAGTTGAATTAAGGGAAGATGGTAAAGTATATAAAGCTTTCAATAGCGACATACCTTCTATAGTTGTTGGAGTAATATCAGATGAATTTGCTGCATGCTATGGAGCAACTAGAGAAGAGATAGAAGCTGGTGAGAAAGTAGCTGTAGGACTTATAGGTAAAGTACACGTTAAAGTTAACGGAAAAGTTAAAATAGGACAAGCAGTAAGAATAGGCGACATGCCTGGCGTTGGTGCTTTATGGTCTACTAGTGATGTAGCTATAGGAAAAGCATTAGAAACTAGTGAAATAGATGGAGTGCATAAGGTACTTTGCTTAATAAAACCTTTCTAGGGCTGGATTAATTCCAGCCTTACTTATTGTAATATATTATATAAGGTGGTGATATTGTTTGGCTATAAAAGATTATAATAATTTTGATTACAATATAGAACAGCTAGAAAAACCGATTAATTTAAATATAACAAGACAGGGAAAAGTAATGAATAGTGAAACATTTAACTCGTCATTACAATCAATACAGGATAATTTAGATATTTTATATGAAAAAACACGCTATTTAGAAGATAGTATAGACTATGCTAGAACTTTCTTGGATCAAAAGATAGAGGCATATAGTAAAAGAATTAATACTATTATATCTGGAATAGAAGATATATCAGCTATTAATAAAAATATGTCTTATCTAGATTTTATAGTGCCATTTCAAGAAAATGCAGTAGACCATACGGATAGAAATAAAAACTTTAAAGTTAAGCCTTGTATGATATCAGGAAATGATAAGGTATTAACTTTATCTAACAATGCGGACGAAGAATATACACTTACATCTATTACTAAAACATGTTCACAAGTAGCATATGATTCTAACTTTGAGGACTTAGTAAAAGGTGAAAATAAATATAGAACAATATATATAGAAGACAAACCATTAGAAACTGGTGTGCTTGAAACATTCACTTGCTATCTGCCATATGCATTGGAAACTAATTACGTAAAGGCTAAGGCCGTTAATAGCAGAATTGAAAATATAGCGTTAGTATATCCTAACGGAATTACAGAAACTATGGAAGATAATATAACTGGTATTAATGTTGAATCAAGAATGATTACTCACTTTAATCTTAATGTTAGATGTACGGCATATGACACTGTAACATATGAATTAGATGAAGAACTTGTTAATGCTGACAATATATGGAACAGTATAAACGATTATGAATATGCATTAACTGTAGATAGTGAAACGAAAGTAGAAGTTGAAGCCCTAATAAGTAGAACATCTATCAGCTCTACTGGACAAGTAACAAAGAAAACATATAGATCGGCACCAGAAAACGTTGTAAAAGTTACTAAATACATATACGTATTTGGATTAGATGAAATCAAGGTCGGACTAATAGATTTTAATAATGATTGTTATTTTATATCTGAAACAATACAAACTGGTAAATTTAACGAAGGTGATTATTTACAAATACAAGTTGACGATAACCACGGAGAGTTTTCTAGTATAGAGTATTTTATCATGGATGGCGATACAGAAATACCATTACTTCCTGTACAACAACAGTATGTATATAACGAAAAGATTTTCCCAGAAGATGAATTAAGATTCGCAGTAGATGATGATTTATATGCTAAAGGAATATTCGCTATTAAAAAAGACGGATTAACAATTAATACAACATATGATGATGTTAAAGATTTATATGATGCTGTATATTGTGCATCTTATCAACCAGTAAATGATTGTTACAATTATACTCCTATAAATGATTCAATAAAAGTTAAAGCAATAATAAGATTATTTGGTGATACAGTTGATACTATACCATATATTAAGAGTATAAGTATTAAAAAATATGGAGGAACAACTTTATGGACAAAACTATATTAGATGATAAAAAAGCCATACTTGCAACAGAATATGTTCCACAATATGAACAACTGTACGTACATCCAGAGGATGGGGAACATTTTGCATTAAACGAAGCGTTTGAGGATATTTATAGTGACATGAAATTCCTTGACACTTTCCTTATAGATAAGGCAACAAACTTAAAATACATAATGAATTCTATAGTAGAAAGATTAGATAACATAGATTTAAATATTAAGTCAGAGCAAGAACGTTTACAAGATATAAAAATGTTATGTAATAAGTTTACTGATTTCGATAATGTAATTCCTATAACACAAGATACAAACCTTTCAGGTGTGTATTCTGTATCTAATAATACTTTTTCCTGCGAAATAAATTCACAACAAAAAGTTAAATTGTTGGTATATGAGGTTACAGGTAATGGCATAGAGGGAAATAAATATGTATATAAAGACTTTGCTTATGTTCAAGACAGTGTTGACACGTCTAACAAAGCATACTTAACAGATGATTCAGTTAATAGCTATTATGAATACGAAAGAATTACTGCTAGCTCAACTGAGCCTTACTTATTAAATGATTTTAATACTGATAATGAAGAAGCAAAATGTACTCTATCTTTATATTCAGAAAAAGATATGAATTTAATAACAATTCAATCTGATGACACTACAGTAAGTGTAATAGGTGTTCAATGTTCCGATAATGGAGTAGACTTTGAGAAACAAGCAACACCTGAAATTAAAATAAACAATAAAACATTTGCTTATGAAGTAAACGATTACATATGCGGCGATAATAAAATACAAATTCCTGAAAGTAGATTTGCTAAATTAACATTCCAATCTTCAGGAGTAACTGATGATGTAATAGCATATGATAGAGTTATGTTCTGGCATGAATTAGAGTTAACTGATGAGGAAAAAGCTGAAGAAGACGCTAAAGATGGAATAATAGGTGCAGATAAAGGTTCAAAAGCCATGCTGCCTGTTAACCAATACAATAACTTAGAAGATGCTACTGTAGTAATTCAATCAGCTAAAAGACATAGCATCAAATTAAATGATATTTCTGCTTGGCAAAATCAATATAAAACAAATTCTTATTTTAAAACTGGAGAATTAATAAGCAACGGTAAGTTCTATTCTGTTTCGTTATTTGCTAACGTTTATTTGCCTCATCAATTAGATTACGATGACGTACAATTTGTATTTACAATCAATGGAATAGATTATGTAGTCACACCAATAAATTCTGACTATTATGGCAATAAGATATTCAGATATTCTCAAGGTAAAAGTTCTCCAGAATATACTGTACTGCTAGCAGAACCAATAACAAGCGTATTGTTAACTGTTAGAATGAACGGAACTAAAAATGCTACACCTTTAATAGGAAATATAAAAGTATTATTAGGTGGTGAGATATAATGATAAGTCAATATCGTGATATGTTAGCCAAGGCTAAGTTTTATAAGAAACAAGTTATACAATCATTTATTAAGCGTGGCTATTTCCCTTCTGATGAAGAGATAGAAGCTGCTTTATCTGATATAGATACTAGAAGTGCGCTATTAGAAACATGGCTATCTGCTAAAGGCTCACTGTTTAACGCTAAACAAATAAATTATATGTTTGAATGCATCTATAAAGACTTAAATATCTTATACGAAGTATTAGAACAAATATTAACTGAAGATTTCAATAGATTAAAATTAGATGTGGAAGCACAAGTAGTAGAATTAGAACAAAAGGTATATAATCTTAAGCGAAGAATGGACGAAGAAATTAATGTTACTAATTTTGGTGCAACTATATTCTTTAAAGCTAATGGCTGGAAGCCCGAAACAATAGATGATACAACTGTAATATCTCTAGGAGAAATGGATTTAATACAAGGGACAGAGATAGCATTATTCGTTAATATAAACAATATTGAAGCTAGCTCTGTGTATTTTAAACTAGAAGCTAAAGATGATTCGGCTAAATCATTTATGGCTCTGCCACATAACTATAATGAAGATACATATATAGTCCCAGGTAATCTACCTATTAATAGATATGAATTAAACATGAACCATAGATTAATTGTTAATGGAAATGTACATATATTATTAGATGAAGTAGAGTATGAAAATGATTACAAAGTTATGGGTGGAAATACTTTAATGAAAGTTACATATAAAGATGATAACTCTGTACATTATATTCCGTTTGCTACAAACTCTAAACCTTTCCAAACATTAAGAGATTGTTATATAGAGTTCTATATGTTAGATGATTCATTTATGACATATGATTTTAACATGGCGCCAAATCATACTAACTTTGCTTTAAATGACGGTACAATATCTTCTCTTGATACTATTACTAAAGTATTTATAGATGCACCAGCTAACTTTGTATGCAGATTTGGACTAGAAAAAGGTGAAATATGGGCATCATGTACTGATGCATTAATACAAGATTCTAAAACTATACTATATACAGGTGATTGGTCTATACGTGATTTCCAAATATTAGAATTTGTTAAAGCTAATAAGACAAAATACAATATATATTTAATACTTAAATCGGATAAAAATATAATAGATTATCTTGATTGTGTATATATAAAGGAGATTAATTAATATGATAAATTATAATATGAGATATAGAGGGCCATATGAATACGATAAGTTTATATTAAATATATTTCAATATAGTAATGCAATATATGATTTTGAAAACGACTTAACATCTAAAGGTGCATATACTACTATAAAAGAACTACAAGAAACTGTAGATGATTTATATGACCAAATGACTAAAGAGAAAGGATTTAATGATAACTTATATAAAACTCTAGTTATGTTAGGAGATGAATAAATGGCGACATATAAAATGAGCTCGCAAGATCTTAACAAAGAATTTGCTAGCAAAAAAGAAAAGATAGATGAAATACAAATAGCTATTAATGAATACAAGAATGACATAAACAAAAAGCTAATGATAGTAAACTATTCACTAGAGGTAGCTAATAATAAAATGACTATGCTTGGTGCAGGAATAAATGCAGATAAGACTTTAATAGCTTTTGATAATAATGTATTCAATAATGGTATGCACGAACAATATTGCTATGAAATACATCCTAAATTTAAAACTACTCCTATAGATATATTTAATCTTAACTTATCTAATGGTGGTAGCATGTTTAAGCAAGCAATAACATGTACAGTAAACGGAATAGCTAATGAAGAATGGATAAACGTATTACAAGCAGAAAATGTGCCTACTAAAAAAATAATATTTGATGAATATTTTACTGATACAGTAGAGGTAGCATACACAATAGATCCTACTGCCTCTTGGGGAACTTCTAGATTTAATTTAATAGAAATAGACCCATATATAAATGGAATATATACTATTGAATCTATAGATTGTTATAGCATAGACACTAAAAACCAATTATCTTCTGATCCTGTTAAGTCTTTCTCTAATATAGAAAATATAGGTAAGACTAGATTAATACTAGATGAGAAAATAAGATTTGGTAAAGTAGTATTTAAGTTTAAAATAAACTTTAAAGCACATGTAAATGACTCTGCAGTATATCCTTTTGGTATTAAGCACATCTTCTTTAAAGATGCGGACTTTGTATCTGGTTCTTGTGCGATAGTGCAAGCTAGATTTGGAGATTATGTAGAATTCGTAGAAGATGATATAACATTATATACACCAGAAGGTAAAATAGAGACTACTTGTAGTTATTATGGTATAGAAGCTTTCACTACGTACGAAAGTAATACGCTATTAAATAAAATACAATTCTCTAACAAAGCAGGTACATACAGAATACCTAAAAATACTAATAGTATTTACTTTAAAATACCATTGCTAATAGAAAACAAGGCCGACAATACTAAAATATATTTATGCCTTAATGGTATAAAAGTTAACATATCAACTAAAGATTTATTGATAATATAATTAAGCATATCACTTCTGTTTCTATATATACTATAATTAAGTATAAGAACAGGAGTGATTTTTTATGAATATTAAAGAAGCATATATAGCAATAGCTTATGGGTATGAAATAGATAATCCAGATATATTAAATGCTATTACTAGAACTATAGGATATATGAAAGATAATAGATTTACAGATAAAGAAATATTACATTATCTAATACATACTGGTCCACATATATCAGAAGATTTATTTACTGGACTAACTGATTTTAATACAATGTATTACAATAATGAGCTAGTAATAGAGTCTGATGCTCCAGTATGGCACCCTGAAAATGGGAATATAGATAGAACATATTATAGAGAACCTAGATGTAAATTTGATATAGAAGATTTGCTTAATCTATTTTATAATAAACTAAAAGTTCCCGTAGAACTAAGAGATAATAAGAGAGATATAGGTGGATTAAATCATTTATTAAATAAATATAAGTTCAGTAAATTAAGTACAGTAGATTTTATAATAACATTAATAAAAATAGCTGAAGATAATGAATTAAGAACATGTAATGTATTTGACATAGAACAATATGCAGATGAAGCATATGACATGTTTATGTATCTTGTTAATAGCAATAGAACAAGAATGATATGGAGAGTGAGATAATGAGTTGTGATATAATAGAAGTTGGGGGAGTTATAAATAATAACTTTACAAGAAATAGATATTGTTTAAAGTCAGAACTAGATAAACATATACAACAATTCACTGGAGATAAATATATGACAATATACTCTTATGAGTCTCGCAATATTAACACTTGTAATTATATCGCTCCATTCTATTTAGACTTTGATATAGATGATTTAGAAAATAACTACGATAAATTAATACGTGACTTAAAATTAGTAGTCTATAGATTAAAAACAGAATTATGTATAGATGCTAATGATATAAATATATATTTCAGTGGCGCTAAAGGATTTCATATACTTATAGATCATAAAGTATTTGGATTAGAACCTTCAAGAGATATAAATAAACAGTATAAAAAACTAGCTTTATATTATAAAGCCTCTACATTTACTAAGTGTATAGATACTGGTATATATGATAATAGAAGATTATTCAGAGTACCTAATACAGTTAATACTAAAACTGGATTATATAAAGTACCTATTAAATATAGTAAATTAATTAACATGACATATGAAGAACTTATAGAGTATGCCAAGTCTCCTAAGAAAGCTATTAAAACACCTATAAAATTCAATCAAAAAGCACAAGAAGCATATTTTGAATTAATAAACAGATTAGAAGAACGTGAAAGAAAAGCTATCAATACT
>JAEIGA010005157.1_pt1 | contig 20052 bp, 21 predicted proteins | sample 9270691 | NCBI WGS metagenome assembly JAEIGA01 (sample SAMN17057246, study PRJNA624740) | gut metagenome | biome: biome; isolation source: fecal sample | host: Bos grunniens | place: China: Xizang | collected 2019 | reverse complement strand
CTACACCTGCTTCTAATTCAGGACAATCTTCATTTTCTCTACCCTCAAATACATTACCTATACTATCTCTATATACAGTTCTCTTTATATCTACTTCAATAGGAATCTGTATTTCATTATTTTCCAATCTACTATTCAAAACTTCTATCAAACCACTTGTATTTGCACCACCATCAATTGTTAAACGAATTTTTGCTGGTGAAGTTGGTTTTACATCTTCTGAACATACATCCTGTGTACATTGTACTGTACTATCAACACTAAATGACACAACAGGTGGTGGTGTAGCCACATAATTACCTACTATCATAAAACCATACAAATCTGAACCATCTTGTATAGTTATAGTATTCAATATACCATCTGCTTTTCCACCATGATACCTATATTTAATTTCATTACCTGCCTGTACTTCATGTCTTTCTTTAACTGTAAACTGATAAGCATTCTGAACCCATCCTAATGCACCTGCATATTTCTGACTACCTGAATGTTTATAAGCATTATCCGCTATTCTTCGAGGAAATCCTGGATTTGTAGCTGTAGTCATAGATAATGGGAAGTTCTTAACACTCTCCTTCAACATTGAAGTCATCATTTCTTTTGTAGAACCTGCACTTGCAGGGTAATTTAACTGTATAAATGACTCATCTATAATATCATAAGAAGCGTCTGTCATTAAGTATAATCTCATATAATCAAAAACTTTAAGTGAAAAAACACTCTGACTATTATCTGAATTTTTCTGCTGTATCATATATGCTTTTTCAATACCTAATGTTACTGGTGCCTCTTGGTTATTACTATTTGAACAATAATTGTTAATAGCAGCCTCATATTTACCTGCCATACCAGATAAACCTCTACCCTCTGCTATATTATATAAATTTACCAACAAGCTAACATAACCTACTGCTAAACCTAATTTTTCTCTTGTAGTAAGTTGTTTAATATCTGATGTAGAAATACCTTCAGGATTTGTAAATTCCTCAATTCTACCATCTACATTATCATCATCACCTAATAAATACCCTAAGACTGCTACGGAATACTGATATCCATTTGAAGCCATTCTCTCATTCATATTGCCATTTACTGTAGCAATAGGTGTCATATCAATGTATTCTCTCCACTTACCATTACCTAAATCTGATATACTTTTTATTTCTTTTCTATCATAAGCACCACCTGCACCCATAATATAATTATAGAAATAGTTAGTACTTTGAGAAGAACTCTTTCTAATAGGTACATTATTATAAGTCATATTTAAATCATTATAAATCCTACCCTCTGAATAATACCCTACACCTATATACTGTAAAGGATTCTCTGAACTTCCTTTATGTGCGTAAGCTAATCCCTCATTTAATGGATAAGTACTCTCATCTTTACCTGTATATGTACCATCATAAGGTACAAAATATAAACTCTGTGTTGCATAATCATCTATCTTTATCCATTCATCTCTATATTCTGCAACTACTGCTTCCTCACCACGATTGGTTAAATCATTATAATTCTTTGGTGTATCCATAAGAGAGATAACATAATAAGGCATCTCACCCATATAACCACCATCTTTACCTACTATACCATTAGAATTTATATAACCACTTGTACCTACAACATCTGCTGCAAATACATCTAATGATAAATTTTCATATACTGACTGTGGTAAAACAGTAAACATCATACAAATTGCTAATAAAGTTGCTATTGTTTTCTGAAATATTTTCATTGTTATCTATCTCCTTTCATTATAATGATGTTATATTCAAACTAACTAAAACAAATAGAATAAAAAACAAGATTGCAAATGTTAAACACACACCATAGACCCAAGGTTTTGTTTCACCATAAGTACTATCTACCACCTGTTTTTTATTCTTACTTACCTTTGAAGTATTAGAGTTATTTTCTTCTGTGTCTATTGCTTCTTCAAACAAACAATCTATTTCAGATTTTGAAGATTGCTTAGGCAATAAAACTTCTATTGCCACATTTTTATCCATCTCTTCTAATCTTTTATCTAAACTCTCATTTATATGTAATCTACTTTTTCTCTTTTTATTTTTAGCCATAATAATTCGACCCTCACTTATTTTTAACACTCAAATTATATTATTTTTTTATGTCCAAATTTTTTCTTAAGTGTTTACTTCTCTTAACTAAATATTATAGATGCTACTAATGGTAATAGCATACTTATAACTAAAATACCAACTATACCCCAAGTTATTATCTTTTGTAAAATTTTTCTTTTTTTCATCACAAACTCTCCCTATTTATTTCTTTCTTCTAATATTACCATAACTGTGTCAATATCTGTACTACATTCTAAAAAAACTATGTTATTATTTATATTATAACTGTCTGATTTTATTTTTGCAAAGTCTATTAAAGATTTTACAAAGTCCTCTCTACTTGTATATTTAAAGCTATGTCTTTCATCTATACCTATATCTAACAATGCAATAGGCTTAAAATATCTTACACTGTCTCCATCACAAATTTCAACATAATCTTTTGAAATAGACATAACATTATGCTTAATTTTTCTTAATAATGAGAAATTTGCGTGTCTTAAATCTGTACCATTACCAAATGGAGCACCTTTTATTATAGTCAAATCTGTAACTCTATTTTCACTCTTTATAGCAAATTCTGACAATTTTTTTGCACGCTTATCTTCTACTACATATAATTCACCATATCTATTTTCTTTACTTAAAAAATTATGTTTTTTATACTTTCCATTACAATATTTCATTACAGGAGAATAACATATTTCAGGTATTCTCAACCAACACACACTCTCTTCTTTATTTACAAAATTCAATAATTTCCAATCTTTCTTTATATCATGAGAAAAAACAGCAACCCCATTCTTCGCTAACAATTTCATTGCTGATAAATTTCCAATTATAACTAATATACCAAATGTTGTAATCAAACATAATATAAAAACTATACTTAATAAAAATATTAATTGAATCTGACTATACCCTATCATTATTTCAAATCCTTTCTAACATCTATATATGTATTCTGTAATTGACATCTTATTCTTTCATAACTCTTTAATTGATTATGTAACTTTAATATTTTAAATCTTAATATTAAATTATTAAATTTACTCTTCTTATTTTTTAACCCCTCAAAAACATCAATTACTTCTTTTCTATTTATACCATTATCTATCATAGGATAATATTCTTTAACTACATTTTCTCCACTTACTTTACTACTTTTTCTTATAAAATAATAGACTAATAGATAATCATATAACCATTTTATAAATAATAGTATTAAAACAAAGATTATGGCTATAAGTAGAAAACCAAATAATAATCTGCCAAAATTTAAATTATCCAAATCACCAAAGAAAAAGGTTATATAAGGTGCAAACTCATTATGTATTTCCGCCACGCAACCTCTATAACCTTCCTCTGTAACAAGCCAACTATCAATTCTTTCATTATTATCACCTTTGGTTAAATATCCATATTCTGTTTTTCTTACAACCCTATGTATTACCAAACCATAAGCATCTGTATTTACTACTATTATATCACCTTTTTCTACTTCTGTAAAGGGCTTATCCTCAACCATTAATAATCCGTTAACCTCTATAGTAGGTGTCATTGATTCTGAAACAATGACTATTGGTTTTAAGTCGCCAAAATAAATATTTGAACTTACACCATTAAAAGCAACTATTGTTCCTCCAAACCACATTGCACCTAAAAATAACACCAAAGCAATGATTATTAAAGTTACAGAATTAAACCACTCAAAAGGTGTCATTTTTATCTTATAAACTGTTTCATTTGATTTCAAAACATTTCACACTCCTTATAAAATAAAAAGACATATACTTGTACTAAAATACAAATATATGTCCATAACTATGTCTAAACTGTTATATTTTTATTACTACTTATCCTCAATATTTTTAACTATTTCCAAAAATTTATCTAATGACACATAATCACCTAAATCTGAAAATTCTACATTATTTAAGATACCTTTTGAAGATAAGTAACTATACTGTCCATAATAACTTAAAGCATAATAATTATATAAATCAATTTCATTATTAGTCCAATCTTTTTCATTTTTACCTGTTACTTGCTCAACTTTATCTATAATTATATCTCTAATGAAAGATTTTCTATCCTGTTGTCCTGAATACTCTATATTCATAAGTACTTCACATATAAAACCTAACGTTGCATTTTTATTTAAGTTTATTTCCTCCAAATTAGACACATTAGAAAATGGGGAATAAAAATACAAATGAGGTGGGATAGAACCTTTCTTTATCAGATTATAACCTTGTTCATTCAAATATATTTTTAAATATTTTGGAATTAATACAATAGAATAAGTTCCCTCTTGTTCTTTCTCAAACAATGTATTACCTAACACCATATCTTTCCATAAATTTTCCCATTCTACTGTATTATAAATTAAATCTGATGGAAGTAATACATTCTTCTTCAAACAATAATCCTTTACCTGATTATAATTCTTTGCATTATTCCCAGTATATCTATTATAAAAAACAAGCGTTTGTCCTACTGTTACTGCTTCATTTTTCTCAAAATCTAATCTTAAAAACTGTTCAGTAGATACATTTTCAAGTCCTTGTTCTATAAATAAAGTTGTATCTTCTTCTTGTTTTCCTCTTGGAAACCAAACAAAGAAAAACAATAAAGAAATAATTATTATAAAAGATATAATTGTCTTTCTTCGCACAAGATACACCACCTAACTTTTTTCTATTAACACGATTCAAAAGGTCTATCATCAATAGACCTTTTAAAAATATAACAACCTATATCAATTATTTTTGGAATAACTGTGTCATTACCTTAAAGAAATTCCAATCCCAAATTCTTTCAAACCCGCCTGGTGTAGTATTGTTACAAATAACATTTACCCAACTCAAAAACATCCAAGCAATCATAATACAACCCAAAACTGTAAATACATTCATAATAAAATTAGAAATAGCCTTTTTCTTTCTTTCCTGTCTTACTCTAATCCTATGTAATTCAAATCTGTACTTATCTCTTTCAGCACAAACTCTTTCATATTCTCGTTCCATACGAGTCTTCTCCGCATTTTCATTAATCATCTTAAACATATTTTCATCAATTTCCAAACTATCCTTGTTTGTTTTAACTTTCTTTAAATTTTCCTGTTCAATTTTTACAACTTTATTAGTATCCATTGTCAATACTCCTTTTATAATTCATTTCCTAAAAATTTTACTTCCTTGATTACTTATTTTTGTAATCTTTATACATATTATAACATACTATAAATATTTTGTCAAGTTTTTTTTCACAAATATAATAAGACCACTAATAATAAATAGTGGTCTTTTAAATTTTTAAGCATAACTTATAATTGAACAATCTATTTTATCTACTTTTTTATCCTTTAACTTATTAAATGAGTACTTCACAGCCGCTTTAAGAACTTCACAAGTTGTACCTTTAACATCTTGTTGTTGTATTTCTATACTTGCAACTTCTTCACCATCTGAAACCCCATAAACAACTGACTTAACTTTTTTACAAGAAACTTCAGAAAAATCTTTAACTTTACATTTTGTTATTTCTAATAATTCACCATTATCCAAGAAAGAAACCAACAAAATAAAATCTGTATTAAATGCTTCTATTTTAGACATACCCTTAAATCTTTCATAAGAATTATCTAACATTTCAATACAAACTGTTTTCTTATCAAAAACCTTTATTACTTGTAATCCCTCTATCTTACGACCAATTATAATTAAAGAAATATTGGATGGGTCTAATTTTAAATGTTTATACAAGAACAACTCTTTTCTGATTACTTCTGTAACAGATTGGATATGCTTCTTTGAGAGTTTTATATTTATTAAACCCTCTTCAATTTTTGATTCACTTGTTAACATTTATTACACCACCTTTATAATTAATCTTAAAATAAACTGTAGCATATTTTTTATTTGTGTCCAAATCTCAAGGAAAAAATTTACTTATTTTTTATAAGATTTTTACAATTTATATTTTATAACCTTATTCTTATTCATATTTTTATTTTTAATATAAAATATTCTACAAATTTTTAATACTATGTTCAAATTATTGTTGTTTTAACAGTATTTCTCAAGAATAATTTATAAGTAATTTGTTTTTATTGTTATTTCAACACTTTTATAACTATCCTATAAAATTAATAAAAAAAGACTTGTTTTGTTATAAACAAGTCTAAAATATTATTAATTCAATATAATTTCATCATTTTTAGTTATAGGTAATATACCCATATCACCAAAATATGCAAATCTTAATTCATCACCTATTTCAATAGACAATATTAGTAACAAATTTACATTATTTAATATAACTTCACTTACTATTAAATCCTCTGAAACATATACAGGATAATCAAAACAAATAACGGGCAACTTTTGACACTTCTCATCAACCCATTTTATTTCACCTATTGAACCTGTAAAAGTCCTTATACCCCAACTTCCTAATTTTAATATTATAATATCCTCTGTTGGTAATAAAACACGAAGTCCGTCTGTCTTATATATTTTATCATAAACTTCTGCTTGATTTATTGCCTCTTCCAAATCATAAGCTAAATTGCCTGTTCTCTCTATTTCAATTCTATCAGGTAATAAAAACTCTACATCTTCTAAAAATCCATATTTACCGTCTATTGTTCTTAACATATTTTCTTGGTCATCTGGATAATCCAAAAATTTAATATCTGTTGCAACAAAATGAATTATATCCTCTAAATTACCATATTCCTCATTATTTATATTAGACAATAATGCAAATAAACCTTCATAAACATCATTTGTTGACCATATTTCTTGTAGCATACTTAAATTCTCAAATGGTATAGTTAAAACGCCATCTATTTCAATATGTGAAAATTCTTCAAGATAACTATTACTATCTGTTAAAATTCTTTCTATAACTTCAAACATATCTTGGTTCTTAAAACTTCTACCAAATGTTTTAGCATCTACAAGTACTCCGTCCTCATAAATAAGCCTAACATTCAAACCTTGAGGATTTAAATAACATTTTAATACTTCTGAATCCTCTAATCTCTCATCTATAAAATCAATAATTTCCTCATTCAATGATTTTATAAACTTGACTTCTTTATCATTTTCTAATAAAGGAGAATCTTTTGATAACATTTCTAATAACTCTATACAATTTGTATATGTTGCATCATCTACTAAAACCCTACCCTCTAACAAACTATTGTTATACCTTAAAATAGTATTTTCTAATTTCATAATATAATTCTTTTTTAAACTTTCATTTTCAATACTAAATTCATTAGTAAATAATAGTTTCAAAGAGTCCACTTCCTAACTTTAATAATTTCTTTCAATATAAACATGTACCTTATTACAATCTGGAAAAAATGGGCATATTGTATAAAATACCCAAGAACCATCCTCATATTCAAAACTATTTACAGGTACTTGAACAATACCTGAAAAATAGCAAGAGTGCCTCCAAGATTTAGGTAAAGAATCCAACATTTCAAATCTTAATTGGTTTGGGTAACAACCTAACTGCATAGATATTTCATCCTTTACATTTTTAGGTGTTGCACGTCTTGGTTTATAAACCTGTGAATAAGGCATAGTACCAAATGCCATATCCCCATAATCCATATATGAATCATCCCCATAACCACCATCATACATTGTTCCCATATCCCCTGTATAATCAAAATCATCATACATAATAAATCACCTCTTAAACTTTGGTTTTTGTAACTATCAAATAACTAAAAGGTGTTTCAGTATCTAACTTTTTATTCAAAGCCAAAATACCTAACTTCATATTATTAACCTTAATAACATAAATACCATTATCTTTTTGGTCTTTCTTTACTTTTTGCTTAAACATATATAATACATCTCTTGCTTCCTCAGACCAATCTAATTCCTCTACTTCACGAGAATATTTAGCCTTAAATGTATCTAAACATTTAACAAACTTTTTATCCTTTTCAGTATATTGTTTAATTGTATAACATCTTCTTAAATCTGACTTCAATACTGTATCAGTTTTAGAAGTTTCTTTCATAATTTTATCTCTATATATTACCGCAACTGCCATTCCCATTGCATCATAAATATCCTGTTTAACATTAAAATTAAACCCTATTTCATTCATACAATTACGAATTAACTGCTTATCATCTTCTTTTTTTATCTCAGCAACATAGCCTGTTGCTTCTTTCAAATACTTCTTCCACTTTTTATTATCTATTCTTTTAATTTCACCAACAGAAACTAAACCATATTCATTTAAGTCATCTACAATACTATTTAACTGAATTAGACCTTTTGTTGTCTTAAAATTAGTACCTGCTATAACATCTTCTACAAATACAGTAGGACAATGAAAATCTTTTAACATTGAAATTAAAAACTCCCTAAATTCTTTACGCCTTCCTAATTCATCAGTACTTTCAATAGTCTTTGTACCATAAGTAACCTCACCATTTATACTTCTAACCCAACCTGTACTACTTATGGAAATATCCAAACTTAAAAAAGTAGGTTCTAACTTCAAAAAATCTGTATATTCAACTTTCTTAAAACTAACCATCTGACCTTGAAGCCCCTTTCACTTCTGCCAAATATCCACTTAATGTCAAGTCTAATTTATGATATTGCCTTGCTGCTGTTTCACCATCAATATATGGACTTCTACTTATTGTATTTTTTACCTGATTATTAAATGTTCTAAATTTTACAATGGACATTTTATCCCCATCCATACCATTACTTTCATATTGTGCTGAAGCAGTTTTTCTCTTTGCAATATCAAAAACACTTTCTGTTTTTACATCACCTGACTCATCCAAGACTAACTCTATACCATAAGCATTTGCAATTTCTCTTATTGCCGTATTTTTATCTACATATCTTTTATATTCTATTTGTTGCCATCTAATATGCATACTTATAACATTACCTGAAGCATGACAACCAAAACAGTGATATGCTTTCTTCTCTTTCCAAAAATGGAAAGATGGGTCAGTATCACTATGGAAAGGACAAATACCTGAAGGTCTTTCAGCAGATATTTTTCTAAATCCTGGTTTTTTAGGTACTATAAAATCATTATAATATTGTGGTATTGACACATTATCTACTATAATTTTTTCATTCTCTGTTAAAACATATTGAGCCATTTATCTTCCTCAACTCTCTTTAAAAATTATTTTCTTATCATAATTCTTACGAAATTCTTTTATATAATTCTTTGAATTTATATTCATTTCTGACATATAATCAGGACAATAACAAGATAAATTATTCACACATTCCATCATATTAACATTAAATATTGCTGGCAACTCAAAAAATAACATATGTACTCCTGCTTCGAAACCCCATTCATAATGAGTATCTTTTACAACATCTGCCATTTTCAAACAAGTTTTAGACAAATTATTTTCAGCAAATTTCTTTGTTACCCTAATTACATCATTTTCAACTATCTTAATACTTTTATTTATTCCTCTTATATCCATTTTATTTGCACCTCTTTTTTACGCTTTTACACGAATTGTTAAGAATGCACCTGTCAATGTATTAGATATTTCAAGAGCACTCATTATTTTATCCACATCATCATTTGACTTCATATCTTTAATATTCTTGAAACTATCTCCCATATTAACATAAATAGGAATAACTGCACCTAATTTTAATATTTCTCTACAAGCTTCCATTACAGTTAAACTAAACGCGGGATATTCCTTACCATTCAGTCTAATTTTATTCATACTATTACAACAATATAAAGCAATATCATACTCAATAAAATCTTCTACTTTTGTACCATATTTGCAATTCTTATTCTTTATAGACATCAATAACTGTTGTAATTTAGCTAATTCACTACTTGCTCTTATCTTTACCTTATTTGTAATATCTGGACTTAAAACTTCTACCTGACTTACAGCTTGATATAAATAATTTGTATCACAAAATACTAAAAGTCCATTTGAAACTTCCACAACACTATACTTTGGATTATCATTATTCATCATACAAGCATAAATTCTCTCATAATCTTCATTAACATTAGAAACAAATCCCCAATTACCACCCACATATACTGAATTTGAAGCTATAACAGCAGCCATATTCAATCCTGTATTCATATCCATATTGGTTTTCCTCCAATCAATCTATCATTTATTATTTAACAGCATTAACATCAGAGAAAGTACAAGAACCTAACTGACAATTTAACTCAATTGGGTCAAACTGTTTATGGTTACGAGAAGGAATAGATAAAATTCTCATTCTACCTTGTTTTAATTCCTCTACATTCGCATATAAGGCAAGGTTTACGTCAGGAGTTTTAATAACTTCATAAGATTCACCTGCTGCATCACGAAGTTCAGTATTTACAAAATCTGCTGCATCCATTTTACTCAATGAGCCTGTTGCAGACTGTTTCAACTGTCCTGGGAATATACCTGCTATCTTATTTGCTTTCAAATACTGTAGCATTTTCTGATAAGCCTCTGCTACTCTTTCCTGCTTACTTGCATTACCACTACCTTGTACTAACTGCAAATAGTCAACACAAATTAATTTTATATCATTCATCTTTACAGCATTATCAATTACTTCTATAAATGTATCTATATTAAAATCCTCATCCAATGAAGTAATTTTACCATAAGCGTGATTACTCTTCAAATCAGTCCAAGAAGCAAGTTCCATATCTTTTTCTCTACCACTAAGATTACCTTTTCTAATCATATCATCATCTACCCATAATCTCTTAGTAATATCTCCACCTGCATTTTGATTATTAAAATAATCAAAATGTCTTGCTCTTATCAATGCTTCCCAACCTTTATAACCATTTTCTATGGACCACATTAAAATATTTGTACCATTTACAACTGCATTATGTAAAATAAATGTTGACATACGAGATTTTCCACCCTTTGCAGGTGCAAGAAGTGAAATCATTTCACCCTCCCAAATGCCACCTACATGGTCATCTAATGACTTTATACCATAAGGTGAAATCAACTTAACTGCAGCTCTTTCTGTATCTGCATCATCCATATCATTTATACCATAGGTTATGATACCTTTTCTTTCCTTCTTATTAGTCAAATCATCCAAAGGCTTAAAACCATTCTTCAAATTTGTTCTCATATCATCATAACCTACTATATTCTTACCACGTCTTTTTATTCCCTCTGTTAATATCTGAACACTTTCTTCCAATACTGAAATACTCTGTTCTGTTATATAATTCATCTTATATATTTCAAGACTTTCCATAAATTCTTCATTTGTAAATTTAACTTTCTGCAACTCATCGTGCATACCTTTACAACTATTCATAAATTCAATATAAGGTTCTTCATCATCACTTACCTTAAATCTCAATAAATCAATATTTGTTGACTTTTCAAGTGATGGTCTATTCGCAATAAGAAAACTATTTAAGAAATTCTTGCTAATCATTAACTTTGGAAATTCTTTTACCAATATAGCAAAGACATAATACTCATTTTCAAAGACCTTTGGGTCACTAAAAACCTTAATAAAATCTTGTCTTCTTAACTCATATCCCTCTTCACTTACTTTATACATACCCGCAAATATCACATTTTTTGTATTTTCCATATCAGCCATAACCAAATTCTCTCTTTCCTATAAATTTTAACTTCTTTTATTATTTACTTTTTGCACCAACAGGTATTTTATGATTTGGTAAAGTAATAACTTTACGATTTATACCCTTAAATTTACTGCCTGCACCACTTGGTATATTATATAAGAAAATATGACTTTCCATCTTATAATATAACAAATTAAACAAACAAAAAGCATGAATTGCATTAGCAGATAATCTGCTACAATCTATTAAAAAGATTCCAACGTGTCTTTCTTTATGTAATAAAACTTCCACAAACTTAAAGAAAATAAAGGCGTCATCATCTTTAATTTCATCTATATTATTCAAAACAGAGCCTTTATAAGAGAAAACAAGTTTCTTTGAACCTTTTGTTTTATCATTAACAACTTTAATAGCATAATCACTAAAATATTTACTTGTTATACTTACCAAAGAAGAAATAAATACTTTTGTGATAGGTGATTTTCTCTCCAACATCTCTCTATTTATCAAATTACCATCAAATTCCAAATCTTTATTATTATCATCTATTACTTCAAGATTCACATCTCTCATAACACCTTTTGCTTCATTTTTAGTGAAATATAATTTTTCTTTAAATATATCACTATAAATATTATAAATTACTGTATTAAATTTACTACAATCATTATCTACATTAAAGTCCATATCCTCTGTTGTAGTTAAAAAAGTCTTAGCCATAGCATCATCTATCTCAAATTTATTGATACTTGTTTCATGAGTATTTCTAACATCTCTAAAAGCAAGTTCTATATTCAATAAATAATCATATAAGGCTCTTTTTCTACTCTGACCACTTGTACCCTCTACTTTTAACTCCATTATAGGTGTTCCAATACCATTCTGATTTGGTATATCTACTTCAAATGGTTGATTATCATTATTATACTCGATATGCATTTTCATAACTATACACTCCCTTTTTATTTATGTTGTATTTGTGAGAACAGAATGTTCTCACAAATACAACTCCATTTTAGTTTAAAATACTTATCTTCTCTTAACCACCATTTTATCATAAAACTCTTTATTGAAACCATCTTTTTTATTTACAACCCTTAATGCACCCTTAAATCTTTCTGGGTCTGTAAATAATTCTGCAAGATTTTCCTCTAACATACTTGTAACTTCTACAATCTTATCATCCTTACCAAGTCTTATCAATTTTGTTCTTGCAGTTCTCTTCTTTTCAATAAACTTACTTTCCAATATAGCCATTTTACCTTTTTTGGTCTTAATTACTATATATCCTCTATCTAATCTTACTCTACCTACCAACATATCAATGAATTTAGGTGCTAAACCATCTTCTGTAATCTTTAATTTTCTCTTTGCACTATACCATTCATTATAGTCAATAACAGCAATAAAGCCATCTTCATACATATAACCCATCTTCTTATTCGCTACTACAGCAATATCTAGTATTTCAAACTCTTTATCATCACCAAAATAACGAGGTAAATATGTACCTTTTTCATTTGCAGTATTAAAATCAATTTGGTCTAATTGTACTCTTAACAATCTACCTTTACTATCAAGATAACTAATCATACCATCTGACATACACTTAACAACGCCGTCTAATGCTGCATTTGTAGGTATATTCTTTAACTTCTTAATAAACATTCCATTACATTGAACTAATACAGGAATAGGCTCTGGTTTAGACTTCTTAACTTCATCAAATGTATAATCTTCTGTAGTAATTTCAGTTCTTCTTGGGAACTTATACTTCTTATTCAATTCCTCTAATTCTCTAATAATTCTACCTTCTACATTTGCTAAATCAGCTTCTTGTGAAGCCTTTTCTACCTTTAATTCCTCTAAATAATTTCTTTGTTTATTTCCTACACCCTTCAAACTTCTTAAACTTCTATCCAAAATCCAATCAAAAATTGCTTCTTCTACATTTGGATAATAACCACGAAGTAAATCTTTTGTAGGTTGATAATCACTTGTTTCATCTTTTAACAATGTATTTAAGAAAACATCTCTCTTATCAGTAGTCATCAAATCAACAAGAATATCATATCTTTCAATTAAAGCATTTAATCTATCAATATCCTTACTAATTTCTGTTCTTAACACATCACTTCTAAATCTTACCCATTCCTTAATAACTTCTTTTACACCAACTATTCTTGGTTCATTATCAATAATAACTACGATATTAGAAGTAATCTGCATTTGTAAATTACTTACTCTTAATACTTCCTTTAATACACCATCTACTAACTTTTTAGTACCACATTCTATTGTCAATTTCAAACCATTTCTATCTGACTCATCCTTAACATCATTAACTCCTGGTAAGTCTTTAATTGCATTTTTTATTTCTTCCAAAGTAGTATAATAAGGAATTTCATCAATTACAATTACTTTACCCTCTACATGCCACTTACCACGCAATTTTATCCTTGCACTACCTGTATTCATTAATTTCTTTAATTCAGATTCATTAAGAATATATTTACCACCTGTTGTAAAATCAGGTGCTAATGCTTTTGAAATATCTCCTGTTTTCAAATATTCTATTGTTGCCTTATTAACTTCATGGAAGTTAAATGAAGGAATTTCAGTAGCAATACCTACAGCTATACCTCTTGAAGTATTACATAAAATACTTGGAAAACTTATAGGTAACAATAAAGGTTCTTTTAATTTATTATCATAAGAGGGTATCATTTCAATACCATCCATACCTTTAAAACATTCCTCTGCTACCTTTGTAAACATACACTCTGTATAACGAGATGCTGCTGCTTTTTCATCTGTTGAAAACACATGACCAAATGAACCCTTACCTTTAATAAAAGGTGTGTTCAAATACATAGCACAATCTGTCATACGAACCATTGTTTCATATATAGATGCATCACCATGAGGGTGAATTTTCATTGTTGTACCTGCTATACCTGCACATTTTGTCAAATCTTTTGTTAAGTCTGTATCTTTTTCAAGATATTTCATAGCATACAAGATTCTACGCTGTGAGGGCTTAAAACCATCTATGCCAGGTAATGCACGTTCCAAAATAACCTCTTTAGCATAATCCATATAACCATCAACTAAATGATTCAAACTTTTAGGTAAATTTTCTGAATTATATGGGTCACCAATTATTTGAGCATCTTCTGAAACAACTTCTTCACTTTCTAAATCAGTTTCTTCTATTGTATCTACTTCTTCATATTCTTCTGTATCTACAACATCATCTACTAATTCAGTATCTTCATTATTCAATAACTCAAATTTATCCATTACAATACCATCCATTCCTTAATATAATTCATTTAATGATAACCCTACCATTCCAAATATAAAAACAAAAAATAAAATATAAAATGCAATTAAACCTAACATTATAAAGAACATAACTTTACCTGCTCTATTCCAACTATTCATAGCAGCATTATATTCTTCTACAGTCTGATATAATCCACTTTCTCTTGCCCAATCGTGACCTTTTGCACCACACACAAACACCCAAAACCAATTCAAAATAGGCACAAATACTAATAAAGGTAAATAACACTTATTACCTATACCCCACGCCCAACTGAACATAAATGCACCCCAAGACCAACCACTTACAGGTTGTTTTCTACCTTGATTATAATGAGGTGTTCTTTCTACATACTGATTTTGATAACTAGGTTGTTCACTACCTTGAGTATTCTTCTGTAAATTAGGCTGTTGAGCAGGCTGATAATTAGGCTGAACATTTCCTTGATTATACCCATTATTATTTCCAAATTCCATACTAAATCTCTCCCTCTATTAATAAATTCTTGTTACCTTACACGCAGGACAAATACCACTTCTTAAACTATCTATATCTTCTAATTTTCTACCACAATAAGCACAATTACCTAAATGTTGTACCATTACATAAGATGGTAAACGCTTAGAATTTTTCAAAGTGTAAATCAAAGCCTGTATTCTTTCATCTGATATATCCACTTGACCTTGTTTACCTTTTGAATATGTTATTAAACCTGCACTTTCATAAAAATATCCACAATATATTTCACCTAAACCTGTCATTGTTTTAACAAAATACATATTGCTTTTATTTTTATTTCTTTGAATCTTAAATTCAAACTTATTACCTGATTTCATATTTTCAATGATACAATGACAATTTCCACCTAACAGAAAATCATGAATAAATTCATTCTCTACTGCACTTGAAATACTTTGTGGAGTGTCATTGAATTCATTAAATTCTGCTCTATTAAAATCCATCTTTAACAACTCCAATTTCTAATAAATATTATTATTTTATGTTTGACTTTTCTATTTATAAGTATCTTTTTATGTCCATCTGTTGAAAATATTTTATTTTACTTTTCAACAGATAGACACTATATTATTCTGTTACTAATTCCTTTTCAATATCCAAATCAACAATTCCACCCTCTGATAATTTCTTAAAGATATAATCTTTTCTATCCTTATTTATATCATTACCAAAAAGCATATTAGAAATCTTTTGAACATAACTATTTGCAACATCAATATCTAATGTTACTAATCTACGAGTTTCAGGATTCATTGTTGTATCCCATAACATATCTGGTGTATTTTCACCAAGTCCTTTTGAACGATGAATTTTCTTAAATTTCTTACCTTTTTTATCTAAATCAGCAAGAATTTTATTCTTTTCTTCTACACTATATGCAAATACACTACCATCTTTTCCACCTAAAACTATTTCAAACAAAGGAGTTTCTGCGACATATACTTTTCCTTGTCTTAATAACTCTGGCATTAAACGATAGAATACTGTATATAATAAAACTCTAATTTGATAACCGTCAACATCGCCATCTGTTGTTATGATAATCTTATCAAACTGACATTTATTTATATCAAATAAATCTTCACTACCACCAATATCTACACCACAACCAATAGTAGTGATTAAATCTTTAATAACCTGATTTTTTATTACTTGTTCAATAGGTGCTTTCAAACAGTTCAAAGTTTTACCTCTTACAGGCAATAATGCTTGGAATTTACTATCACGAGCATTTTTACAACTTCCAAGAGCTGAATCACCCTCTAAAATGAACAATTCTTTTTCTTTTGGGTCATTACTTCTACAATCTACATATTTTTCAGCCTTTGCCTTTTTGCCACCTGTTGTTTTTCTTATCATTCTTTCCTGATTTTCTAACTCTTTTGCTTTCTTACGAGCAATAGCAGCATTAACAACATTATCCATTAAGACTGACATACATTCAAGACCTTTGGCTACTGATTCTTCTAGTAAATCTGTAACTGTCTTCTTTACTAAATCATAAATAAATTTATTATCTACACCATCTTTGGTCTGATTTGCAAATGAAGTAATATTACTATAACTACTTACTAAAATACTCAAATAATCATTATAGTCATAAGGCATAATTGTTACACCATTTTTCTTACCTAATGCCTTAAAGAAACCACTTACTGCATCTGTTACAGCCTGTGGGTGATGCCCTGTTGTCATTGTAGCAGTATTATGGAAATATAACTGCTTACTTTCTGTTTCTTCTGTTACTGCAAGACAAACTTCACATTCTGCACTATACTTCTGATTTCTTTCCTCATAACCCTCTGATTTTTCTTTCTTTGTAAGTACCTCAATTACTGATTCTCCTACTTGTTCACGAAGATAATGTTCAGTTCCTTTTCCCTCAAACCTTACTTTCTCACCTGTATGCTCATCAGTTAAATTGAAATTAACCTCATTAATATGTGCTTGACCCTCACAATATTCTAAAAAGTCCTTAAACTTGAAATTTGTATTTCTAAATACTTCATTATCTATTTTCCATTTGATAAATGTACCATATTCTTCTTCATCAAGTGTCATTTCTTCTAATTCATTATCAAGAGGAACACCATGCTCAAATTCTTTACGATACATTTTATCTCCCTGATAACTCTCAACTATGAAATATTCTGATACATACTGAACTGCAGCAGCACCTAAACCATTCAAACCAACAGAGAACTTATAAACTTCATCATCCTCATATTTACCACCTGCATACAATTCATTAAATACCAAATCCCAATTCCAACGACCCTCTGACTCATTCCATCCCATTGGAACACCACGACCATAATCTCGAACTGAAATTGCACCATCTCTATGATATACAACTTCTACTTCTTTTCCATAGCCACCACGAGCCTCGTCTAATGAGTTTCCTAAGATTTCCTTAAAGGTATGAAATGCACCTTTTATGTTATCACTACCAAACATAACACCAGGTCTTAATCGTACCCTGTCAGCACCTTTAAGAGATTTAATACTATCATTATTATAACTCTTATCTGCCATCTAATTAACCTCACATTCTATTTAATTTTTATATATTAAAAGGTTATTAAACCATTTTAAACTTTTTTATAAATCAAAATCATTAGCATTTGAATTATTGTTGATATTAAATCCTAATAATCCAAAACCATCTATTTGATTATTCTGAGTACTTCTTCCTTTTTCACCTTTGAAACTTAACCAACCATGCTCACGAGCATATAATTCTTGACCTTTTCCTAACAATAAATAAGGAGTTAAACAACTTAAACTTCTCTTACCTGTCTTATCATAAAACATATTCTCTCTTTTCATATCAAAGTATGCTGTAGAAAAAACATATGTAGGTAAACCACGCCTTGCTCTTTCTTCTAAAAAACCTGAAAATGTTCTTAAATTATTTTCAAGACTATTATTACTATCAAATACTATACAAATACTACATCTTAAATAATCTGTATATGTTGTATTAGTTCTTAAAGACCAATCTGCACCTTGACCTGCTAATCTATTTAAATTATTTACAAAATTTACATCATCATCACTTTTAACTTTAATAGTGCCATAATCTTGTAAAGCATTTAAACCACATAAATCATTTATGCTTATCGCAGGAAGTACACTTAAATTATTCTCAAATGCCATTCTTTGTATAGTATATACAAAAGGTTTTAAGTCTAATAAGGCAGGATTAGCATATATATACAAACTATTCATATAAATACTATTCTCTACACCTATTACATTATACAATGTTTCTAATATATATTGTAACTGACTTGTTGCTTCACCTAAACAACTTTCAATAATTGTCTGATTCATAAATAATCTCTCTATATCAGTTACCCAATCACCTTGATACTCATAAGGTATTTGTAAAACATCATATAAACTTACACCATTGGGTAATTTACCACTTGTTAGTAAAACATTTTTTGGTTTTCCATGTAAAGGACAATCTACCCAATCACCTTGCCATAGTATTTTACCTAATGAATTACACCCGTGAGGGCATTTTGCATTATCTAACAATTTTTTACACCTACCAATTCTATTTATACCAATTGTTCTGATAAAATACCACTTACTATTTTGTCAAATATTAAACCACAAGTACGATAAATTAACACTCTATTTACACTTACAAAAGTTGAATGTTTATTTAATTCCATACTTATTAGATTTATTAACTCTGACATATCTCTATTATAATGATGATGGTCTTTTAACCCTAAAGAAACAGACAATAATCTCATAAATAAATCTTTATAAGCATATAAATTCTCATTTATACCTGTGTCAAAATAAGCACGATTATTTAATGCCACTTTATCACGAACAAAATAAGCATAATTTTCTATTATTGTTCTGCATAATGTTTGAAGTTGACGAGTTGAAGTTCTCATTGGACATTACCCCACATTCTAACTATTTTATAATCAACTTAAAATTATTTTGATTACATTTTTTATAATTAAATAGTCCTTATTTATGTCTATTGTAAATATCTACACTGTCCACTTTTTTGTTTCAAATATTATGCAAATTTTTTATATTACTTTCTTATAATTTCATACTATTTCAACCTATTCTCATTCTTTATGTGGGGCGTTCCAAAAGGAACGCCCCACTAATTTGAACTGTTAGGTAGAAATTAGTATGATAATTATTTTATATTTGTATTATTTTTAGTTAATATTGACTAAAATTGAATAATATTTTTTATATTACACCATTTTAATCAATACTAACCAAAGCACCAACCAATACCAACCATTTGCCTTACATCCACCCGTTTCCTCGATTATTTGTTCCTACGCCTATATAATTCTTGCATACATTCAAAGAACAAATATATCCAATACTTCTCCACGAGTTTCACCCCTAAACAATATGTAATTATATATTTTATAGAGTTTTTACACTCCAAAATAGCAATCTTAAATTTTTATCTGCCAAAACTTTACG